>OLSC01001165.1_pt1 | contig 26224 bp, 30 predicted proteins | sample 1672881 | NCBI WGS metagenome assembly OLSC01 (sample SAMEA3136733, study PRJEB25190) | human gut metagenome | biome: human gut; feature: human-associated habitat; material: faeces | place: Austria | collected 2013
ATATTATGTAATTTTCCCCATCTGCTTTTATTTCGTTTCCAGCGTATTTAGAGAAGATAACTTTATCTCCTACTTTAACTTCCATTTTTACTTCGTTTCCATCTACTATACCACCTGGTCCTACTTCTATAACTTCAGCCATTTGTGGTTGTTCTTTAGCTGCTGTTGGTAATACTATACCGCTTGCAGTTTTTTCTTCAGCTTCAAATTTTTTAATGACAACTCTGTCTGCTAATGGTCTTATTTTCATGTCCCATTCCTCCTATTTATATAAAAATCTTTGTGTTAAATACATCTTAAAAATTCTTTTTGTATAGAATTTATTTATTATTTTCCAATTTTATCACTCTTTAATTAAGAGTGCTAACAATTATTATATTATACTATTTTACTCATTTTTTCAACCTATAATTGGATTTTTTTTCAAATTATTATGAGTTTACAGTAAATTTTTTCAAATAAAATTTCGCATGCTTTTATATATTCTTTTTTGTTTTAATATATCCTCTATTACTTTTATAAAAATTATCTTCCTATACCAAATTCTCTTGCATAATAGAATAAATATTGTTGTGCAAATCCTGCTAAATCTCCGAATTTCTCTATACCAAATTTTCTAATTTTAGTTAAACTTAAATCCTCTTCAACGTAGAATTCTTGCATTACTCTCTTTACCCAAACATCAACAGGGAATGTATCGTATTTTTGCATACCAAATAAAGCTATACAATCAGCTACTTTTGGACCAACTCCATTAAATTTAAGTAATTCTTTTAAACATTCAGCCGTTGGTAATTTTCTATATTCTAGTACATCTATATTTTCATCATTTACTATTTGAGCAGTTGATTTTATATATTTATCTCTAAACCCTGTTGAACATGCTCTAATTTCTTCTATAGTTGCTTTGTTTAATTGTTGTGGTGTCGGGAATGCATAGTATTCTTGATTTTTATACTCTCCTATATATGTTCCAAAGTTTTTTGATAAGTTATTTATAGCTCTTTGTATCATTGGAATTCTATTATTTGCAGATATTATGAAAGAAATAAGCATTTCCCATCCATCTTGTTTTAATATTCTTATTCCTTCGCCAAATTCTGTAGCCTTTTCTAAATGCTCATCCATTACTTTTAATGTATTTACCATTGATTCATAATCTCTTCCTAAGTCGAAGTAGTCATACCATATGTTATCAAAATCTTCTTTTGTTGTATTATCTAAATATATTTTGTTTCCTTCTTGTTTAACGTTTATCACTTTGCCCATTGCCACACCTGTGTATGAGTCATCTTCTTGTTTTATCCATCTGAAACATTGTCCACATTCAAATATATGTTTAGGGTTAAAATTTTTTACGTCTTCTAATATTACAGTGTTACCTTGTTGTGTTACTTTCATTATGATTTCTCCTCTTACTTTATCTATTTTTTACTATTATTTTAATTATACCCTGGTTAGGTAGATTAATTACAATAACTTATAATCGTTATTTTTATTTTTAATATCATCATACAATATAGTTATAGTTATAAATCCTTCTCCAATTTCATGATCATAAATCATAGTTGGCTTTATATCAATAACTTGCTTGTCTTTTATAAAATTATTTACCGTATTTTCTATCTCTGTAGTTTCAAATCCGTCTCCAATAAAATCTTTAAAAATTTTTATTTTCATATTATTCACCCCTAAATTTATCAACTTATATATTATTTATATCAATATTAGCTTATAAATAACTTAATTATAAGATTAAATAAAAAAACTTCAGCCTGTTTTGGCTGAAGTTTTTGTTTTTACATATATTTATTTATTACTTCATAGCATTTCTCTCTGGCACTATCTCTATTCTGACTTATTACATCTAAGACCCATCCATTTCCGCCACCAGCTAATTTATCATCTTCAATTGTACTTTGTTCTCTATTATATTTTTCTTGTTCAAAAGCATTTCTATAATTTCTTATTTCTTGTGCCTTATCTGGGAAATAAGAAGAAATATTGATTCCCTTGCTCAATATATTCCCCGTATTTTTTAGGTTGTATAACCTTAGCATAGACAGTAATTCCCGAAAATGCTACTGCCATTAAAGCTACAATTGCTACCACAATAATTAATGGGCTGCGTTTTTTTGATTGATTGTTGCTCATAAATTTCTCCCTCGTTATATATATTAGATAAAAGCAGTTAATCCCTGCTAAACCTCACTAAATCTAGATATCAGTTTTTTCAATGCTTCTGTCATTTGATTAACTTCATCTTGTGTATAAAAATACCCATCATTAACTTCTTTTCCTGTTTTTATATATGCACCTAATGTTACTTTATAGTCTAATAACTCATTATTAACCTTGCCTCTATCTAATTTTTCGTAGATGGTTTCAGCTCTATCAATACATTCACTTAATTCATTCTTATTTGTCATTTGAAATACAGTTAATTGAAATCTTTCTGATACATTATCATATCCGACTTCTTCTATATAATTTTCAACAACTGTTCTTATCGTTTCTCTGTCATTTTTACTCACTATGTCTAAAATTTCTAAAACTAAGTTTTCATCCTTTAAATCTAAAGATTGTGCTTTCATAACACATTCTTTAACTTTTTCATCATCACTTATCCCTACATAACTTTTGGAGAGTCCCAAGAGTGCTTCTATACTATTTTTATCTATCCTAAGTGCACTCTCAAAATCATATATTGCTTGTCTATAATGTTCTTCAGCTATATGTTCATTCCCTAATTCTATATATTTATTGTATTTTTTAGGTATTATAACCTCTTTATATGCCATAATACTCGAAAAAACTACTACCGCTAAAACTAAAATCATCCCTATAAATTTTAGCAGCTTACTCTTTTTCATTTTATTCCCCATAAAAATCTCCCTTTGTAATTTTTTCTGCCTTATATATATTAACCAATTTTTATCATTTTTGCAAACATTTGCTTTCTATTTTACACTTATCGATTTACATTTATTTATTTTTACATATAAAATTTATTGTATATGTACTATCAATTAATTTATATATAATTCTATTATGAAAAAATTACCTTTATATTAAATTTTTAAGATAAATTATAAGATTTTTATCAAAATTCGCTTCGCTCATGGCGCCAACGACTTCGTCCGTTGCTTCAGGTAATAAGTTGGAAAATCTACATTATCCACAAACCAGATAATGTAGATTTTCCTTAGAATTAAAAAAAATAGGATATTAAAATAGATAATCTATTCTAATATCCTATTTATATCTAAAATATAATCATAAATTTGTATAATTTTTATATTTAAATTATGATAATACTTTTTCTATTATTGGTTGAGGTGCAACTTCCTCATCAGTTAATTCAAATGCATGATAAAGTTCATCAATCCATTGTGGTTTTAGTTCTTCATCGTGATAAACAACGCATATTGTTTCACCTTCATTAACTTTATCTCCACGTTTGCAAGCAAGCTCGATTCCAACAGCATGATTTACATCTTCTTCTTTAGTTGCTCTACCTGCACCAAGTTGCATAGCTAGTATACCAAGTTTTTCTGAGTGAAGTAATTTAACATTTCCTGATTCTTTGCTTTTTATCTCTGTTTTAAACTTAGATTGTGGTAATAACGCTGGATTTTCTATCATATCTACGTTACCACCTTGAGCTTTAACCATTTCTTTAAATACTTCGAATGCTCTTCCTGAAGATACTGCTTCATCTAACATCACCCTAGCTTCGTCTTTATCTTTCGCAACTTTTCCTTGAATTAGCATTATTTCAGCAGCTTGCATACAAAGTTCTGTGAAATCTGCTGGTCCATGACCTTTTAATGTCTCTATTGCTTCTCTTATTTCAATTGCATTACCTATAGTGTTTCCTAAAGGTTGGTTCATATCTGTTATCATAGCCATTGTATTTCTACCTAAGCTATTTCCTATAGATATCATAGCTTCTGCTAATTTTGTTGCATCTTCTATAGTATGCATAAATGCACCTTCACCATATTTAACGTCTAATAATATAGTATCTGAACCAGATGCTAATTTTTTAGACATTATTGATGATGCAATTAGCGGAATAGATTCAACAGTTCCAGTAACGTCTCTTAAAGCATATAATTTTTTGTCAGCTGGTACTAAATCTCCAGTTTGACCTATTATAGCTATTCCAACTTCTGAAACTTGTTTTTTGAATTGTTCTTCTGTTAAGAAACAATTGAATCCTTCTATAGATTCTAATTTGTCAAGTGTTCCACCTGTATGTCCAAGTCCACGACCAGACATTTTTGCTACTTTTAATCCACAAGCTGCAACTAGTGGACCTAATGCCATTGATGTTTTATCGCCAACTCCACCAGTTGAGTGTTTGTCAGCTTTTATACCTTCTATTGAAGATAAGTCTATTACATCACCACTGTTCATCATAGCTTTAGCTAAGTATGAAGTTTCTCTTTCGTTCATTCCATTTAAAACTATAGCCATAAGTAATGAACTTATTTGATAATCAGGTATAGATCCATCTGTTACACCATCTACAAAAAATTGAATTTCTTGGTCTGTTAATTCTTCGTTATATCTTTTTTTATTTATAACATCTACAAAACGCATATCTATTTCCTCTTTATTTTAGTATCCTTGTGCTTCTTTACCTTTTATTAAGTTTATTGCAGAACTTGTTCCTATTCTTTCACAACCTTCATTTATAAACATTTCAAGGTCTTCTACAGTTTTAACTCCACCTGCAGCTTTTATTTTTACATTTTCTCCTATGTGTTGTTTGAATAATTTTATATCTTCTATAGTTGCACCAGCAGTTCCAAATCCAGTTGATGTTTTTATGTAGTCTGCTTTTGCATCTGTAACACATTTACACATAGCTATTTTTTCTTCTTCTGTTAAGAAACAAGTTTCGATTATAACTTTTAATATTTTATCTCCTACAGCTTCTTTTATTGCTTTAATCTCAGCTGTAACTTTGTCATAATCTCCATTTTTAACATCTGATATGTTTATTACCATATCTACTTCGTTTGCTCCGTTTTCTATAGCTTGTTTAGCCTCTAAAACTTTTGCTTCTGTTGTTGAGTATCCAACAGGGAACCCTACTACTGTACATATGTTAACTTTATCTCCGTATTTTTCATTTATACGAGATATGTAACAAGCTGGTATACATATTGATGCTGTGTTGTATTCTATTGATTCATCACATATTTTTTGTATATCTTCCCATGTTGCTACTGGCTTTAATAATGTATGATCCACGTGTTTTAATATTTCTGCTGTATTCATTATACTACCTACTTTCTTTAGCTTATATTGCCTTTTACCTATATTTTAATTTATTTATAAACTAACTATATTGATTAGTTTTTTCTTAATTTTAGTATTGAAATTACTTATTATACAAGTTCTTCTAATACTGATGTCCCTATTGTGTTTTCTGGCATATTTATATTGAAGTTGTCAGCTATTGTTGCACCTATCGTTGCAAAAGTATCTTTTTCTTCTAATATTCCACCTTTTTTCATAGCTGGTGAATAAGCTAAGAATGGAACGTATTCACGAGTGTGGTCAGTTCCTTCATATGTTGGATCATTACCATGGTCTGCAGTTATTATTAATAAATCATCTTCCCCTAATTTATCTATAACTTTTCCTAAGTTAACGTCGAATTTTTCAAGTTCTTGAGCATATCCAACAGGATTTCTTCTGTGTCCCCATAAAGCATCGAAATCAACTAAGTTTACAAAACATAATCCTTTAAAATCTTTATCCATTATTTCTAATGTTTGTTCCATTCCATGAACAGAAGATTTAGATTTGTTAGATTCAGTTATTCCTTCACCATCGTATATATCGCTTATTTTTCCTACAGATATAACGTCATATCCGTTGTCTTTTAGCTCGTTTAAAACAGTTCTTCCATATGGTTTTAATGCATAGTCATGTCTGTTGCTTGTACGAGTGAAGTGTCCTTTTCCTGTTCCAACGTATGGTCTTGCGATTACTCTACCTACTTTGTATTCATCTCTAAGAGTTAATTCTCTAGCTATTTCACAACATCTGTAAAGTTCATCTAGACCAAAAGTTTCTTCATGCCCACATATTTGTAAAACAGAATCTGCTGAAGTGTAAACTATCATATCACCAGTTTTCATTTGGTGTTCACCAAGTTCGTCTAGTATCTCTGTTCCACTTGCACTTTTGTTTCCTACTATTTTGTGACCTGTTTTTTCTGTTAATTCATCTAGTAATTCTTGTGGGAATCCTGTATCTGTGAAAGTCTTAAATGGTTTTGTTATATGAAGTCCCATCATCTCCCAGTGACCAGTCATTGTATCTTTCCCTATACTAGCTTCTTTAAGTTTCATTTGATAACCTAGTGGATGTTCTATTTTATCAACATGTTTTATTGGATGTAGGTTTGCTAATCCAAGTTTTTGTAGATTCGGTATTTTGAATGAATCTACTGATTCTGATATATGTAGTAATGTATCTACATTTATATCTCCATAGTTTTTAGAAGTATCATCTTGTCCTATTCCTAATGAATCAATTACTAAGACAAAGACTCTATTGTATTTTTTCATATCTATCACTTCCTAAATAAATTAATTTTAGAATAGTGTTATTAATCCAACTACCATTGAACTTAACACACTTACTGCAAATCCACCTATCATAGCTTTAAATGCTAATTTTGATAGAACTTTTCTTTTATCTGGACATAATGCAGATATACCTGATATACAAATTCCCATACTTGATATATTTGCAAAACCACAAAGTGAAATAGCCATAACTAAACCAGTTCTATAGTCTAATGATTTTATTACTTCTCCTAATGATTGGAATGCAACAAATTCATTTAATACTAATTTTTCACCTAATAATTGTCCTGCTCTAAGTATCTCTCCTCCATCAAGTCCCATTAAGAATCCTATTGGTGAGAATATATATGAGAATATTTGTTGTAGAGTTATACCAAATGCACCTAGGATACCATTTACTAATGCTACTAAACCGATTATAGCTATTAAAGATGCTCCTATTGCTAAAGCACTTTGAAGACCATTCATTGCACCTTCTGCTATAGCTCCTATAAGATTTTCATTATCACCTTTATTATCTATGCTTACATCTTCAATATTTTGTGCTTCTTCTAATTCTGGTAATAACATTTTTGATATCGCTATACTTCCAAATGGAACTAATGCACTTGCTATTAAGATATATTCCATAGGTATTCCTAATGCAACATATCCACCTATTATTGTAGCAGACATACTACCCATTCCAGATATTAAAACAACCATTATTTCACTTTCTGTCATAGATCCTAGATATTTACTTACTAATATTGGACTTTCTGTTTGTCCTAAGAACATATTGGCAACTGCTACGAAACTTTCAACTTTACTTGTTCCTAATAGTTTCCCAACGATTGTTCCTATTATTTTAACTATAAATCCTAATATTCCTAGGTAATATAAACCACCTACTAATGCTGAAATAAAGATTATATTTCCTAATGTTTGTATACCGAAAATAGATCCGGTTGGCGATGATGCATCAGCAAGACTTCCAAATACGAATGTAATACCTTCAGCACCATAACTTAATACTTGTGTTACTACAGCAGATACTTTTTCAATTACAAGTCTTCCTAAAGGGAATTTTACTAATATGAAAGCTATTAGAACTTGAATTAAAAAGGCTTTTATTACTGTTTTGTATGGTATATCCTTTTTGCTAGATGATAACAAATACATAATGCCCATAACTACTGCAATACCTAATAAATTTATTAATATTTTCATTTGGCCTTTACCTTTCTTAAGTTTACTTCTTTATATTTATTTAACAATAATTAGTTTTTACATATATTAAGCATTTATCCGTATTATATGTAAATAGAAATTCGTAAATTTATGAATTTCTATATTTTAAATTAAAATATAGTTTAAATTTTTACACTAGGTTGCATTTAAGATTCTAACATCACACTCTTTTAATGTCAATTATTGTAGTTTCCGTAAAAATATTGATAAATTCAAATAAAGTATTGTATGTTTTTATTGTTTTTTCGTTATATTTCAGTAAATATATTTGGTATACATTTTTTTATTATAGCTGCGATTTCTTCTTCACTAGCTATACAATCAGTATCTACCCAATGCTTTAAAATCATAGTAAATCCAGCTTGAAAATATATAAAATAATATAGTATCTCTTCTTCATTATTAATACCATGTTTTTCGCATCTAGATTTTATTATATTTAATACCTCTTCATATCCGTCTTGAATCGGAAAAGTATTTCTTGTACTTAAATTGATTTTATAAAAGTATTTATGTTTTTTTATATGTTTTAGAAAGAATATAAACGATCCTTGTGAAAATACAGTATATTTTCCTGTATCCTTATAACTCTCTAATAGTTCCTTCCTCAATTCTATTTGCATTTTATCGAGCATATCGTAAATATCAATAAAATGTGCATAGAATGTAGAGCGATTTACCCCTGCTTTTTCACATATTTTCTTTACTGTTATTTTTTTTAATTCTGTGTTTTTCATAATTTCTAGCATTGATGTTTGCATACGAATTTCTGTTTCACGAAATCTATGATTATTTTTCTTATTCATAAAGCACCCCTTTTTATTATTCCAACACAAATCGCAGTATTGATGATTGATTCAATTATTATATACAACCATAATATTAATTACAAGGTATATTAAATTTAATTAATTTATAAAAGGAGTGTTATAAATTATGAAATCAGCAATTTATTTAGGAAAAGAAAATATTGAAATACAAAATAGACCAATGCCAGAGTTAGGCAATTATGATGTATTGATAAAAAATATTTATTCAAGTATATGTGGAACTGATGTCGCTGTTTATAAACATGGTGAAAATACTGGTCATAGAATAACAGTTGGAGAAGAATTTGGACACGAAACAATCTCTAAAGTCGTTGCTATTGGAGATAAAGTCACAGAATTTAAAGTCGGTGAACGTGTTTATCCATACCCTCGTTTTGCAATTGGAGATACAAAACGAGCAGGAACAATTGGTGGATTTTCTGAATATATAAAGATTCCAAATGCAAAGAAAAATTATTCTTTATATAATGTTGATGATTCTATCTCTGATAAAGTCGCATGCCTTATTGAACCATTCACTGTTGGGTGCAGGGCGGCAAGACGTGCACAACCAAAACAAGGTGAAAAGTTTGTTGTGTTTGGTTGTGGTACAATTGGGCTTGCAAGTGCAATATCACTAAAGCATTTTGGTGCTGAAAAAGTAATGATATGTGATATATCTGATTTTCGTCTAAATATTGCACATGAGTTGGGATTTGAAACATGTAATACTTCAAAACTTAATTTTAAAGAAGAATCAATAAAATATTTTGGAAGTGCATCTTCATTAAATGGAGAAGTTGCCAACATAGATGGTTTTATCGATGCTAGTGGAGCTGATGAAATCTTGGATATATTTATGGAGCAAGGCAAAATAGAAAGTAGATTTGTATGTGTAGCTGTTAATAAGTCTATCCGTAACCTTAATCTTTTACATTTAACTTATTCACAAAAAAGTATTATAGGCTCTGGTGGATATATGCCTGAAGATGTAAAAAATGTTATAGATATTATGAAAAGTGGAAAATGGGATATAGAAAAAATAGTTACCCATGAGTTTCCTTTAAATGAAATTGAAACTGCAATAAAAACAGCTGGCGATGCAAATAATTCATTAAATGTGACAATTAAATTTTAATTATAACCACGTGTAAAATGTGTGGTTTATTCTGAGTCTATAAGCCTCTTTTTCTATTATAAATAAAATTTTCCTTAGAAGTAAAAGAGGCTGCCCAATTTGGCAACCTCTTTTATATACTTATGACTTAAATTAACTGTGATTACATTCCTATTTCTTTGAATTCTCTACTACCTGGTTTAACTAATTCTATTTTTCCTTCTTTACATAAAGGACAGTTTTCAGCATCGTGAACTTGTATGTCTAATTTTATAGCACTGTATATTGGCATTCCTATTGGAGCACTTGTTCTATCTGCTATACAAGCAACACCTATAACTTCTCCACCTAATTCTTCTAGTGCTTTTTTAGTTTCTAAAGTTGATTTTCCAGTAGTTACAACATCTTCTGATATTATTATTTTAGCCCCTGGTTTAACTTCAAATCCTCTTCTTAATTGCATTACTCCGTCTTTTCTTTCAGTGAATACTGCTTCTTTGTTTAATTGTCTTCCTAATTCATAAGAAACTATTACTCCACCCATAGCTGGCCCAACTACTAAATCTATATCTAAATCTTTTATTTGATCAACTACTGTACTTAGTACTTCTGCTGCATATTCTGGGTATCTTAAAACTTTTGCACATTGCACATATCTGTTACTGTGTTTTCCTGAAGATAATAAGAAATGTCCTTCTAATAATGCATCACTTTTCTTTAATATTTCTACTACATCTACTTTACTCATTTTTATATTCCTCCGATAATTTTAGTTTACTCTTTGTTTTAAGTTATTTTTTAATTTATATTTTTAATTTATATTTTTAATTTATTTTAAGGTTTTAAGGTTTATTTTTTAATTTATTATTTTTAAAATTTTATATTTCTAATTTTCTAGGTTAATTAAATTCCGCTTTGTATCAACCGATAACTATATTATTCCCCTTATTTCATCTAGAGATTTTATCCCCTCTTTTTCCATGAAATTATTTATTCCCTCTATTATTTCAAGTCCTACTTTTGGATTCATAAAGTTCGCTGTTCCAACTTGAACACAAGTTGCCCCTGCCATTATAAATTCTATAGCATCTTCAGCAGTCGTTATTCCGCCCATACCGAATACTGGTATGCTTACATTTTTACAAACTTCATGCACCATTCTAAGTGCTATTGGTTTTATAGCTGGACCTGATAATCCTGCATATACATTTTCAAATACAGGTTTTCTATTTTTTATATCTATTGCAAGAGCTTTAAATGTATTTACTAAAGATACACCGTCTGCCCCTTCTTCTTCACAAACTTTTGCCATTTCTACTATGTCTTCTGCATTTGGTGAAAGTTTTATTACTAGTGGCTTTTTACAAACTTTCCTAACTTCTCTTACTACATCTCTAGCAACTTCACTTTTTATTCCAAATGCCATTCCACCTGCTTTAACATTTGGACAAGATATATTTAGTTCTATTATGTCGATATCTTTATCGTTTAAAAGTTCAACACCTTTTATGTAGTCTTCTAAACATCCACCCCCGACATTTGCAATTCTGACTAAATCTAATTTTTCAAAGAATGGAAGTTCTTTTTCTATAAAACCTTCAACTCCTGGATTTTCAAGACCTACACTATTTATCATTCCTGATGGTGTTTCCCAAACCCTTATTCCATTGTTTCCTGGTTTTGCATTTAATGTAAGTCCTTTTCCACTTACTCCACCTAATTGTGATATGTCGTAAACTTCGTTGTACTCTCTTCCAAATCCAAAGGTACCAGATGCCATTATTATTGGATTTTTAAAAGTTAAATTTTTAAATTTTACACTTAAATCAGCCATTAAAAAATCACATCCTCTCCCCAGAATACTGGACCGTCTTTACAAGTTTTTTTGTTTCCGCCTTGAGTTTTACAAGTACATACTAAACATGCACCTATACCACAAGCCATTCTATTTTCAAGAGATACCATTACTCTTGTGTTTGTTCCCTTTTCGGCATTTGTTTTTTCAACTTTGTCCATTAATGCCTTCATCATTGGTGTTGGACCACAAGTTAATATATAGTCGTATTCTTCTGTGTTTATTATGTCTGTAACAAAAGTGCTTCCTATTGCAGTTTTGACATTGTCACAAACTTCTTCGTATTTATCTATTAATATAGGTTCATTTCTAAAACCTAAATATGCGTCACTATTTGGTATATTTTTTGCTACTAAGTATAGAGGTGCTACTCCGATTCCGCCTCCTACTAATGCAACTTTACCTTCTACCTTTTGGTACCCGTTACCATAAGGTCCTTCTAATTTTATGTTATCTCCAGGTGTTAATCTGCTGAATATTTTTGTCCCTTCGCCAACTACTTTATATAAAAAAGTTATACTGTTTTCGTCTATATCGTGAATACTGATGGGTCTTGATAGGGTTGGATACATATCCCATGCTCTAAGCATATAAAACTGACCCATTTCTCCTTTGAATTCTCCTTGTACCTTCATTTGGTACATATCTTCTCCTACGTATGCATTCTCTATTATTTTGTACATTATTTTACTCCTCTACATCTACCCCTAAAAGTTTCATTATTAAAGCCATTCTTACATACATTCCAAACTTAGCTTGTTGGAAATATACTGCTCTTTTGTCGTCGTCTACTTCTGTTGCGATTTCGTTTACTCTTGGTAATGGATGCATTACTAACATATTTTCTGATGCTTTGTTCATTTTTTCTGCATCTAATCTATAACAGTCTTTTAATAATTCATATTCTTCTAAATCTGCAAATCTTTCTTTTTGAATTCTTGTCATATATAAAAGATCTAAGCTTGGTATTGCATCATCTAAGCTTGCAGTTTCATAATAAACATGATTTTTTAAATGTTGTTTTACATATCCAGGCATTCTTAATTGTTCTGGAGCTATAAATACAAATTTGCTGTCGTTGTATCTATTCATTGCTCTTACAAGTGAATGTACTGTTCTTCCGTATTTTAAATCCCCACATAGTCCTATTACGTGGTTATCTAATCTTCCTGTTAATGTTTTTATTGTTAGTAAATCTGTTAGTGTTTGAGTTGGATGTTGATTTCCACCATCTCCTGCGTTGATAAAAGGTACTTCAGCATATTTTATTGCTTCTGATGCTGAGCCTGCGATTGGATGTCTCATCGCTATTATATCAACATATCCAGATACTGTTCTTATTGTATCAGCTAATGATTCTCCTTTAGATACTGATGATGAGCCAGGTTCTGAAAATCCTACAACATTTCCACCTAATCTCTTCATCGCTGATTCAAAACTAAGTCTAGTTCTAGTTGATGGTTCGTAAAATAATGTAGCTAATAATTTTCCCTTACAAACTTCAGAATATTTGTCAGGATTAGCCATGATTTGTTGAGCCAAATCTAAAATTTCATCTATTTCTTTAATTGAAAAGTCTTCTGGTTGGACCAAATTTCTTGATTTTAACATTTTTATCCTCCTTTTTTAGCCTCACCGGACTAAAATTAAAAGTTATTTGTATTCTGTTAGTAGGTTATCATTTTTACATTTTTATGTCAATAGATTGCCATAAATTATCAATTAAATAAGTCATTATTTCCAAAAGTTGATATGAAATTTTATTATTTCGTACCTTTTTAATAATACCTATTTAACAAACTATAAATAACTTTAACGTAGTTATTTCTTTTTATTTTAGTTTGATTGATTACTACTTATATTATATGATATAATTTAATTGCTAACTAGTAGAAATACTAAAAGGCTATATATTTTCTCGTTTCTGAACAAAAATGAGCTGATATATAGCCTTTTTTTTATAACATATATAAAATTATACTCATTTTTGATTATGATTTCTTTTATATGTTTCAAAGAAATATTTATTTAATAAGGGGGTCGTTAAATGGAAAAAACAAATCAAAACCAAATGGGGACTAAACCGATTGCTTCTTTAATTTTTACTATGGGATGTCCACCTATAGTCTCTATGTTTGTGCAATCTATGTATAACATAGTCGATAGCATTTTTGTCGCAAAACTCGGTGAAAATGCACTAACTGCAGTATCGCTTGCCGCTCCAATCCAATATATATTATTAGCTGTTTCTGTCGGTGTAGGTGTTGGGATTAATTCTTATATCTCTAGAAATTTAGGGGCTGATAATATTGATGAGGCAAATAATACTGTTACCCACTCTATGATTTTAGCTCTTGCACATTCTGTTTTATTTATCCTCTTGGGGCTATTATTTATCAAGCCATTTTTCAGAATTTATGCTAACAATGATGCAATTTTTTCCGATGGATGTAGTTACACTTATATAGTAGTGTTGCTTTCATTCTCTTTATTTTTTCAACTTACTTTTGAAAAAGTTTTTCAAGCAACAGGAAAAATGTTGCTACCAACTATTTCACAAATAATTGGGGCTATCTTAAATATAATTCTAGATCCAATATTTATATTTGGCTGGTTTGGAATGCCGAAACTTGGTGTTACTGGAGCGGCAATAGCCACTGTAATTGGTCAAATAGTATCATTCCTTATACTACTTATATTTTTCATCAGAAACGATAGCGTATTAAAAATCGATTTAAAACTGTTTAAATTCGATTGGAACATTATCAAGCAGATATATGCAGTTGGAATTCCATCGGCGCTTATGATTTCAATTTCTTCTATTCTTACAATTGCACTTAATTCTGTTTTAGTAAAATTCTCAAATACTGCCGTTTCGATTTACGGTATTTATTACAGACTTCAAACGTTTATCACCATGCCTGTAAATGGGTTAGTTCAAGGTATTAGACCTATTATTGGATTTAATTATGGAGCCAAAGATAGAGGTAGAATTATTGAAACATTGAAGATAAGTCTTATTGTTTCTGTTGTGCTTATGTTAATTGGTTTATTATTGTTTATGTTTATACCAAGACAATTACTTTCAATGTTTAGTGCATCAGAAAATATGATGAGTCTTGGAGTTGTAACACTTCGTATAATGAGCCTTGGTTTCTTATTTTCTGCGATTTCGTTTATTATATCTGCGATGTATGAATCAATTGGAAAAGGAACTTACAGCTTGGCAATTTCTCTTGTAAGACAATGTATAATAATTATCCCAGTCTCTATGTTCTTTTATAAAATAATTGGGCTTACTGGAATTTGGATTACCTTCCCTGTATCTGAAATTGCAGCTGCACTTGTTTGTTTGTGGATGTTTATTAGAACTTGTAAAAAAGATGATGTATTTATTAAAAATAATGATTAGTTATTATTTTTGATATCTATTAATATAAAAAACCTTAAATCTGCATAAAAAAAGAAATGCCATTAAATATGACATTTCTTTTTTAAGTTATATAATTAATTATTTTTTATAATTAATTAGTATTTATTAATTCATATAATTTCTCTATTGAAACGGGATCTACTACAAGAATACTAGTTCCTAAAGTCTCTATTGTTTTGCCATTAGATTTTCCTATTATTGATGGTTTTATTATTGAATTTGATACTGAGTTATCAAGTGTCAAAGTAAAATCTATATCTCTTTCTTCATTTGGAGATAAATTTACACTATCAAAATCAATAGACAGTTTATCCGAAGAATTTAAATTAATTTTTTCTAGCAATATATCATTGTTAGAATTATTTTTTACTGTATAACTTAATAAATAAGTATTATCTTCGTTTATAGCTTCTACTAAAGAGATTCCACCCACAATTTCTATATCATCACTTACTGAATTTTCATCATATACTGTCACAGAATAATTTCCTAAATTAGCAGAGTAAGTATCTGATGCAGTAGTTATAACTGCCTCTATATCGTCTAATTTAAATCGTCCTGTAGTGTTAAATAACATATTAAACTGTAATGTATAACTTGTGAATTCAGGGAATTCTTGCTTATTATTTAACTCTATATCGTATATTTCACCATCATCAAAATTCTGTATACTTATAGATGTATCATCATCAATTTTATGATTAAAATCATAAATAGGAACCTGAATAATAATATCTTCATTTTTTAAAACAGAAATATCATTATCCCATTTCCCATAAATATAGACATTATAATTATTCTCATCCCCATTATAATCTAACTTCTTGCATCCAGTTATTAATCCAGGTAATAATAAAACTGAAATTATTGTTAAAAATATTTTATAACTCTTTTTCATATATAAAACCTAAATTAATTTACACTCCATTTATATTCAAAATGACTAAACTTATTTCCATATGCAATTGCGTTTTGAGTGTCCATAAATTTATCATTAACCATAAAATATCTTTGTTGATTTAGTTTAGTTCTGTTGTAAACATTTCTATATTTTATAGTGTATGTTTTATTCTTTTTTGGAGCACTTATTGAATATGAAGCCGTTCTATTAAAAGTTTCTGTTGTTGAATACCCTAGTGTTAGATCAAGTTTAGAATGACTTAATTTTATATTTCCTGTTAAAGTATTGCTTACAGTATAACCTTTTGTTAAGGATATTTTAACTCCTTTTCCTCCTTTTCCTTTTACACCTGTTTTCCAATCTCCATAATACTTTCCAGCTGAAGATTTAGATTGTACAATCCACGGACTCCACCCTGCACTATTTAGTGCTAAAGATGAAGATGATGTTGCTGCAACCATTGTTATAGATAGTACAAGGCTACAAGCAACCATAGAAATTTTTCTTAATAATTTTTTCATAATAAACCTCCCATATATTTTTTCCTCATTTATTATACATAATTTCATTACAAAATATATATTTTATGTAATAAAATTGTCTATTTGTAAAATATTACATATTTTTATAAGTGTTCCGACTCTTGGTGATGCTTGATATGCCACAATTGAATTTTTATTTAATTTATTCATCCAATATGGTGCAATGTGGCAGTGACCTGAACCACAAACTGAATCTTCTGGTACGTTTAATTTTGGTGCGAAACTACGAGAAACACTATCTGTATCCGTTCCTGAAGCAGTTGCATGTAATAATTCATTACTACATATGCACAAGCTAAAGTAGCATGTCCACATAAGTCTATTTCTCCACCTGGTTTTGCATATGTAAATAAATTTCCAACATCGGGTTCAAATGATATTTCCTTTAACTTCTCAACAATTTCTTCATTCGCACCCATATCTGGAAATATCGATGCCATTTCTATCATTTCTAAATCCTTTTTCCCCGGCATTATATATGAATTTGTAGTAGCATCATAGGAAACAAAAGTCCCACTTCCGATTGTAGAAGTTAACAGTCCCTTAAGTTCGCACTGTTTAAAAGCTTTTGAAACTGTACTTACATTTACATCTTTAACTTTATTAAACTTATTTAAACCAAGAAGAGCTAAAAATTTCTTTCATCATATCAAATTTTTCTTTACCTATAGATTTGATTATTTCTTCTTCTATATTTCTTTTTATATGTAAAGTTTCATCCATAAAGTATCTCCCCTTATCGGTAAGACAAAGTAATTTATCTCTTGAATTATCTTGATGCTCCTCTATTTTAATATAACCTCTCTCCATTAAAACCTTGGCACATTTATGAGCACCTTGGCGTGACATTCCTATCTTCTTAGCTATTTGGGCAACTGTTGTGCTTTCTTTATGAATAATAGCAATCATATACGATTCTGTATCTGTTATTTTTTCTTCTCCGTTTTGTACCCATGCCTCTATTACCTTTTTTCTTAATTTAGCATGTTTATCACTTATTAAATCAACTAAATTATTCTCATTTAAATAAGTCTGCATAATATTACTCCTTTTATCCGTTGATTATTTATTTTGTTATTTATTATTATAACTATTTTTTTTAATTTTTAAAGCATTATCGTCAACTAAGTTGACAATTCATTTTTTAACTGTTATTATATCTTATGTTAACTAAGTTGACAATTAATCATAATTAAAGTGAGGTAGTTTTATGTTTAAAAATAAAAAAGAACATTTTATATTTATTTTAATGATATGTACAACTATGGTTTATATCATGAGTTGTTATAACGTAGCACTTATAGAAGGATTTTCAGCAAATATATTTTTACATGCTATATTAGGATTCCCTGCTGCATTCGTATTCGCATTAATAGGAGATATCTTCGTAGTTGGTAAAATAGTTGGACGTATCGCCCCTAAATTTATAAAAGAAGGCGACAGTATGGCTAAAGTAGGAATAGTTATGTCATTCTTCACATGTTGTGGGATGGTTCTTTGGATGTCTGCATTCGGAGTTGTTACAAACCTTGGATTTGGACCACACTTCTTTGCAGCTTATGGATTAGGTATTGTGAGAAATGTTATAGTTGCAATGCCACTAAACTTATTAATAGTTTCTCCATTAATAAGAGCAATATTCTTCAAAATGTTCCCACCAACAGTTGAAAAAACAGAATCTAAAGCATCATAATTTTTATGAATTTTATTAAATAATATTAGTATAATAAGAAATAAAAATAGGAGGTTATTCCTCCTATTTTTATTAAAATCAAATTTTTATTTTATAATTTTATATTAAGTATTTTTTCTATCATAAGTAAGCATCCTTTAAATCCTATGTAAGGAGTTGATGGATATATATTCACTCTATGTAAATTCGGATTACTTATTTGTAAATCAAATTTTGAGTTATGTTTCATATATAAAGTAACACCATCACCTAATAACATTAGTAGTTCTGTATCTCTTAGATATTTCATTCTATCTAACTCATCATCACTTGCTATTATTGTCTCATCTTCACAATCTGTTTTGTATATGATTTGCTTTCTATCAATATTTATTCCCAACTCATTTAGTAAATCGCTCATACCTATTACAGTATCATAATCACCAAATACAGCGGCATCCTTATTTTTTTCATAGAAATAGAATCTTCTCTTTACTGAGAATAGATGATTCTTTACACTTTCTATTTCTTTTTCTAAATTTTCTTCATTAACTTCCCATGATGTTATATTTTTTACTTGTTCTATAAATTTGATAGTATTTTTTAAACCGTATAAATTAGCATATATGTATGGAATTCCGTATCTTTCATCCATAATCATAGCTGCTTTTAAACCTTCTTTTCTTGTAACTATATTTAATGATGCCATAGATGCTCTTTCTATTTCATCAATATTTGTATAAGCTGTGAAAGTTGTATTTACTTTTTTATCAAATATAACATCCATTATTCTTTCCAATTCATTAGTATCTGATAAGAAATTATATCTATCTATATTTGAACCTATTATGTTGTAAGTTTGTTGACCATTTTCGATTCCTAATTCTTCTCTACTTTTAACAACATTATTTATAAGAAGTAATAGTGTGTTTTCTACTCCTACAGTATAATCATATTTAAGACCTGCTGTTGTTATAGGTATTAACTTAGCTTTTACCTTGTCTTGCATTGTAGAACAGACACTCTCAACGTCAGCTCCTATTACTGAAGATACTGAAGATGCCATTACAAATATATATTTAGGATTTATATTTTCATCTATTTCTAATATAGAATTTTCTAATCTATCATATTTACCAAAAGTAACATCACCTTGATCCATATGTGTTGAATATATTTTTGATTTTTCTTCTCCATTTAAAGAACCAATTCCTTCTATAGCAAAGTGAGTAGTCCCTGCTGGTCCAAATTCTATAATACAGGCTCCTTCTATAGATGAAATAGTCCAAATCATACCCATTCTGTCACTTGCTACCGGAAAATACTTACATACTTGCATTCATCATTACCTCCCTCTTAGTATTTTTTTCTAATGATAATATTTTTATTAAGGTTTCCATAATACCAATTGGAAGTTCATAACCTATTTTTTGTGCATGGTCATCAAGTGTTATTTGTGTAAGTCCATGTTGTTTTAATATCATTGGATTTTCATGTCCTATGTATATATCGCCATCCATTGAACCATATAATTTTCTAAGAGGGGCAATATTTGCAATCCTACTTATATATGGATTAAATCCTTTTTTAGATATATTTTCTTTATGTTTTACATCTTGTTCATATAATTCTCTAACTTGAACAAATACTGGTTCTAATCCTAAGTCACTTAAGAAGTCTACTGTTTCAAATGCCATCATAGGAGTATTTCCGTAAACTAATTTTTTACCATTTAAAATTTCACAGCTAGTATTATATAATTCTTCATATCTTTTTATTTCATCTTGTAAGTCACTTAAGAAGTCTACTTCTAAAATTTCACTTAATTTTGCATAGTTTTTAGTTATAGTTTCTTTATCCATATGCTTATCAAAGTAAATATAATCTATATCAAACTTTTTCTTCATAGATTTTGCTAAATCTAATGCTATCATATCTGTTACTATATTTAATTGTGCTTTAGACGCATTTTGTATATCTTCTATGCTACATTTTGAAGGAATTACAGCATTTATAGTTATATTGTGTTTTTTCATTAACTTAATAAGTTCTGTCTCTTCCACATTTTTTTGTCTATGTCCAAGTATATTTATACCTTTTTTGTCTTTAAATTTTTTCATAGCTGTACTAAGAACTGCTAAAGAACGACTCATCCCTGGTATATGTGCGTTACATGTAAAGTGATCTGTATTTACAACAAATACAGGTATATCTACTTCATCTTCTAAAGAATATGAAAGTGATGAGTAATCCTCCCCTATAACTTCTGGAACACATGTTGAAACTACCATGATTGCATCTGGATTTTCAAATTCTATTATTTGTTTTATTGCTTGTTTAACTTTCTTTTCAGCTGAAAAAACAACATCACTTTCTTTTATTGCCACAGAATACACGCTATCTAAACCTTCTTGTCTATGGTAAGCAAAGTTTTTAGCATAGTATGTACATTCGCTTGTTCCTACAACTACCAATGCCATATTTTTTATATATGATGCTGTAAGAATTACTCCAAATAAAGGACAGTGAGTCCCTGGAAAAACTGCATGAGATAATGATTTTATATCTTTATCTGCATTAATATCATTAAGTCTATTTAAAATATCTAAAGTATACATTATTTTCCCTTTCTATATTATACAATTGCCTTTATAGTTTCTATCGGATGAATTCTAGGCTTTTTACTTATTGGGTCGTGGTCAATATCACATTTAACCCCATATACATCCCTTATAATATCGTGACTTATAGTTTCATTTGGATGTCCATCTGCAACTATATTCCCATTTTTCATGATTACAAGTCTATCACTATATTTGCTCGCTTGGTTTAAATCATGAAGTACCATTATTATTGTTATATTTAAATTTTTATTTATTTCTCTGACTAATTCCATTAACTCTAATTGATGAGATATGTCTAAATAAGTAGTTGGTTCATCTAGTAATAGTATCTCTGGTTTTTGACATAATGCTTGAGCTAGGTGAGCTCTTTGTCTTTCTCCTCCAGATAGTGCACTTACTGGTGTATTTTTATATTTAGTAAGCCCTACATTTTCTATTGCCCAATTTACTATTTCTTCATCTTCTTTCAATTTTGTTTCATACCATTTTTTATGAGGCATTCTTCCGAAATAAACTAAATCTTCCACACTTATATCACCTGGTACAGTATTATGTTGTGATAATAAGCATAACTTTTGTGAGATTTTTTTATTTTTTATATCTGTTAATTTTTGATTTTCTATATATATTTCACCACTTTTAGGTTTTATCATTCTTGATAAAGCCTTTAAAAGTGTACTTTTTCCACTTCCATTTGGTCCTAATATAGAAACTACTTGTCCTTTTTCTATATCTATACTCAAATCTTCAATTATAATTTTTTGTTCGTATCCAACTTTTAAATTTTTTGCTTTTATCATATTTAATAGCTCCCTTTACGTCTTAATAAGTATAAGAAAAATGGTCCTCCTATTATAGACATAATTACACCAACTGGTATTTCTATAGGCCCTCCAATAGTTCTTGCTAAAGTATCTGCTACTAAAAGAACAATAGCACCAAATATAATACTAAATGGTATTGTATATTTATGATCGCTTCCCATAAGCATCCTAGCTATATGAGGAACTATAAGTCCAACAAAACTTATAATACCTACTACTGCTGTTGCTGTTGCTGCTAAAAATACTGCAACGGCTGATATAGCCAATCTAGTTAAATTAACATTAAATCCTAAGTTTCTAGCTGCATCATCTCCAAGTTGAAGTACATTTGCACTTCTTATTAAAAATAATGCTATTATTAGGCCTACTATTGAATATGTAATAAGCATATTAACATCTGCCCAAGTTTTAGTTGCTAAACTTCCATTTAGCCAAAGCATTGCACTTTGTATTTTGTCACTGTGCATTGTTGATAAGTAACTTATTACTCCACCTAATATTGTGTTTATTGCCACACCAGATAAGACTATTCTTCCTGGATGAAGTCCGTTTTTCCATGCCATGATATAGACAAGAGTACACGCTAATGCTCCCCCTATAAATGCAAAAAAAGGTAGCATACTAGTGTAAGCTGGTGATAATAAAAGTATTATTACCGCCATAACACTTGCCCCTGTTGAAACACCTGTTATTCCTGGGTCTGCCAGTGAGTTTTTCATAACCGACTGTAGTAAAAGACCTGAAACTGCTAAATTAGCTCCAACTAATGCTGCAAGTATATTCCTCGGTAACCTCATTTTATAAACTATAGTCGTTACCATTTTATTATCATTATTGATAAGTGCGCTAAATATTTCCCCTAAACTTAAATTAACACTTCCAATTGTTGATAGTATTACTAAAAGTAAAACTAGGGCGATACCGCCCATAGTTAATGTTATTATTTTTTTATTAAGTTTCATATTATTCACCGTATAATATTCCACCTAAAGTTTTTATAGCTTCACTTACATTTAAATTTGCTGATACGTTGAATACGTTTGAATCAAGGTCTATTACTTTATTATTTTTTACTGCATCTAATTCTGCATATGCTGGATTTTTATCGAATGCATCATCAAAAGCTTTTTTAGTTTCTTCTAAGTTACCATGAGCAAATCTTAATATATAGTCAGGATTTGTTTGTACTATTTGCTCTAAACTAAATTGAAGATATGGTGATTTTGCTGAACCATCTAATTCTGTAGCTATATTTGTTCCACCTACAGTTTTAAGTAAATCTCCTAAGTAAGAAGTTTCTGTAGCTAACATGAAGTTTTCTCCACTACCAAATAATATAGCAACTGTTGCATCTGTATCGCCTTTTATTTTAGCAACTTCTTTTTCACTTTCTTTTAAAGAACTTATTAATTTTTCTGCTTCTTCTTGTTTATTTATTTCTTTTCCTAATTCTTCTATACTAGTTAAGAAATTTGTATAAGTAGTTGTGTCTATATAAAATGTATTTATATCATATTCTTTCATACTTTCTTCTACTGACTCTTTAAATGATTTATCCATTACAAATACATCTGGTTCAAGTGAGGCAACTTTTTCCAAATCTGGTGCCATTGCTTGTCCTACTTGTGGTAAATCTTTTAGATCTTCTGGTATATCTAATTGAGTTGTTGGGATTCCGATTATATCAGCTCCTAATTCATGTAAAACATTAGTTGCTGCTACTGAACAAGCAACTACTTTTACGCTTTTTTCCTCTTCTGCTTTTTTCTCTTCTTGTTTGCCCGAGTTACCGCTTGTGCATCCCGTTAAAAACATTGCTGAAACCATTAATACTGATAATACTTTTTTTAATTTCATGATTTTTTCTCCTACATTTTTAAGCTATGATTTTTTTAGCTAAATTTAAATATATTTGTGCCATTTCACTATTACTGTCTTTTTCTATTACTGTTTTTCCTTCATTTTCTGCCACCTGTACTATTCCATTTCTAGGGACATTGTGGAAAACATGTGAATTTATTTCTTGTGCTAAGTTATTTACTAAATCTTCTTCATTTTCAACATTTTTAGCATTTAAAATAAGACCTTTTAATGACGCATACCCTCTCTTTTTAAATTGATTTACTGCTGTAGATATATTGCTAGCAGCATACATTGACATCATTTCTCCAGATGTAACTATGTATACTTCTTCTGCATAACCATTTCTAATTGGCATAGAAAATCCACCACATACAACATCACCTAGAACGTCGTATATTACAATGTCTGGCTTATAAACTTCAAATGCCTCTAACTCTTCTAGTTTTTCAAAAGCGGCTATTATTCCTCTACCGGCACATCCTACTCCTGGTGTAGGTCCTCCAGCTTCTACACAAAGTACCCCGTTATATCCTTCAAATACTATATCTGAAAGCTCTAAATTGTCACCTTTTTCATTCATGACATCAAGAACTGTATCTATGAATTCACCTTTCATAAGATTTTTTGTTGAGTCTGCTTTTGGATCACAACCTATTTGCATGACTTTATATCCTAAATGGGATAATGCTGCTGACAAATTTGATGTAGTTGTAGATTTTCCTATTCCACCTTTTCCATATATAGCTATTTTTTTCATTTATTCTACCTTTCATTTTATTTTTATGATAATAATTATCATTCTCTGTTATTAATTCTATATTATTTTAATTTCAAATGCTTTAAATATATTTACTTTTTTTGCAATTTTATTGATATTCATTATCATTTACAAAGAATTTTATGTTATAATATTGATTATATTTTTCCTTTTTTAGGAAATTGTATCGGATTATATATTAAATTTATACAGGTAGGGGATTATGAATAATTTAGAAAAAATATCAAAAGATTTTTATGATTGTGTCAATATTCCTATAAGGTATATTGATAGTAACTTCAATGTGAAACATAATATAAGCTCTTCTTCTATTGATGTGTTTATCGATGAATTGGAAATTTACAAGGATATTAATAAAAATGAAATATGTACAAATCAAATTTTAAATTATGATAATATACATTTTATAATTAAACCTTTCCAATATAGAGGCGATAATGGATTTTTTGTTGTGGGTCCTTTTAAAACTCTATCCACTTTAGAACATGACCATATTCCGTTTAAGCCGATACATTGCATTAATCACTTAGAAAATATACTAAAGTACATAATAAAAGAAATTGATCACCATACTCGTAATTTTAGTAAATATATTTATGAATCTGTTTCTTATATTCGTAAACATTACAGCAATGATATTAAAATTGACGATATATGCTCTCATTTAAATATTAATAAAAGCTATTTTTGTAGGCTATTTAAGAGTGAGATGGGATTAACTTTTTCACAATTTTTAAATGCATATAGAATTGAAAGAAGTAAGGAGCTTTTAAAAAATAAGGAATACTCTATCTTAGATGTGGCTATGGAGGTTGGGTATAACAACCATAATTATTATAGTAGTTTATTTAAAAAATTTAATAAGATTACACCTTTGGATTATAGAAATCAATATATTTATTAATAGATTGATTTCTATATTGAGTAAAATATTTATTAAAATATTGACTAATTATGTAGTTATTTTTATGTCATAATGTATTATAAATTATGCGTTTCATACAAAATAAAGACTTGTGCTAATTTACACAAGTCTTTATTTTTAACTTATTGTTGTATTTGAAATAATATTTCTAAATTTTCTATAGAAATAAAACTTAGTTATGTTTATATTTTTCATATAATTGTTGTTACACAATCCATGAAACGTAGACTTAATTAAATCCCAATTCTTTTAGCCAACTTTCTACATTTGATTTAGTATCACTAGAACTAAATCGTTGATCTTCTTTCCAGTCACCTGTACCAGCCATTTTTGATAATAAGTTTCCACTATCACCTATGCCTGATGAAGATGAAGTACAAAACGGAATGACTTTCTTACCAGAAAAATCATTCTTCTCTACAAATCCATTTACTGGCCATGCAGCAATCCCCCACCAAATTGGATATCCTATAAATACTGTGTCATAAGAATCCCAATCTTTCACTGTTGTCGAAACAAGTTCTATATTTCTTTGACTTTCATCATCATGCTCTTTATTTACACGACTATCACTATTTGACCAATCGAGATTTTCATCAGTATATACATCTTTTGGCTCTAACTTGAAAGTATCTGCGTTTGTTGAGGTAGCAATCATATTTGCTATTTTTAAGGTTTGTTCTTTCAGTTATTTCCCCAACTCTCAACCCATTACAATTACACGCCTGCATCATTGCTATAATAAGATGTTGTCTAGACTCATCTCCAAGTGCAGTTAATATGTTTTTACAACTTTTTATTTCCTCTGCTAATTTTTCTATATCTGGTTCTAAAGCCATCTTATACACCCTTTCGTTGAAGTTTATAAACTATTGTAGCACATAAATTTATATAAATTTTAATGGTAAAGAAAATCGAGATGATTAAAATTTCTAACAGTTTTTTATAAGCATTATTTATTATTTTTATAAGTATAATTTCTTATGATAGATTGTCAATATAAGTGCAACATTTTATGTTTATGTTGCAGCGAAGAC
>OLSC01001166.1_pt1 | contig 26211 bp, 20 predicted proteins | sample 1672881 | NCBI WGS metagenome assembly OLSC01 (sample SAMEA3136733, study PRJEB25190) | human gut metagenome | biome: human gut; feature: human-associated habitat; material: faeces | place: Austria | collected 2013
CCATGGCCAGCAGGTGCTCATGCTCCTTGTAGGAGTCCTCCTGCTTGGTGTAAACGAACATTTCCACCTTGTCGAACTGGTGCACGCGGATGATGCCGGAAGTATCCTTGCCAGCTGCGCCAGCCTCACGGCGGTAGCAGGAGCTCCAACCGCAGTAACGCAGCGGACCGTCAGACAGGTCGAGAATCTCGTTCTCGTGCATACCGGCGAGCGCCACTTCGGAAGTACCGACCAAGTACTGCTCGTCAGGTTCGCGCAGACGGTAGATTTCGTCGGCGTGGGAGTTGAGGAAGCCAGTGCCGCGCATCACTTCCGGACGCACCAGCGTCGGGGTGATGGCCAGCGTGAAGCCGTGCTCTTCGGCCTGGTCCACAGCCATGGTGAGCATGGCGATCTGCATACGTGCCACCTGGCCGCGCAGGAAGTAGAAGCGGGAACCGCCGACCTTCACGCCACGTTCCATATCGATGCCGGCAACGCCACGACCGAGGGTCAGGTGATCCTTCGGCTCGAAACCTTCGGCTGCGAAATCGCGGATCTGTCCAACCTTCTTGACCACCACGTAATCGTCTTCGCCACCTTCCGGAGCTTCCGGCTCAACCACGTTGGAGAGCTTCCACATGGCGGTGGTGTATTCTTCGGCTGCGGCGTCCGCTGCGGCCTTGTATTCGGAAACCTTCTGGGAGAGTTCCTTGGTTTCGGCAATCAGCTTGGCCTTTTCGTCGGCCGGAGCCGCGGCGACCTTCTTGCCGATTTCCTTCTGCTGCGCACGGGCAGCCTCGAATTCCTTCAGAGAGGAACGACGAACCTCGTCGGAGCGCAGCACCTCGTCGACCAGTTCGACCGATTCGCCACGCTTGCGCTGGGATTCCTTAACAACGTCAGCATGTTCACGAATGAATTGGATATCAAGCATGCCTCCTAGCCTAGTGCTGAAAGCCGACACCCGCCGCAGTCCTCTCATTTTTGTATACAACGTGCAGGAATCGTCGAATAAATCAGTCTTGATTCGCTTTTTTCGCATCTTCCGTGAACAATAGATGACATGCCTATGCCTGTTATCATTCTGATTGTCGTTCTTGCGGTCGCAGCGGTGTGCGCGGCCGCCTTTTTCGCAGTACGCGCGTATAAGCATCGCAAACTTGCGGAACAGCTCGACAAGCGCGACGATGATCAGGTGCATTACGCGTTTGTGATCAATCCTTCGAAACCACAGGCGGAACAACGCAAGCAGCATATTCAGGAGTTCTGCGAGGCGAAGCATCTCACGCAGGTTGAATATATCGGAACGCAGCTTGATAAGGATGGTCGCGCCTGCGCGCTGGAAGCCTTGGAGCATGGCGCCGACGTGGTGGTCGCGGTCGGCGGCGACGGCACGGTGCGCACGGTGGCGAGCGCACTTTCGGGAACCGGCCACGCGCTGGGCATCATCCCTATTGGCACCGGCAATCTGTTTGCCCGCAATATGGGCATTCCTGTGGATGATATCGATGCGGCACTGACCGTCGCCACATCTCATGGTTCGCGTTTGGTGGATGTCGGCCGACTGACGCTGCTCGATGATGAAGCCGCCGATCACGGCCATGCGTTCCTTATTATCGCGGGCATCGGCTTTGATGCGGTGATGATCGACGACACCGATCCTGAGTTGAAGAAGAACATCAGCTGGCTCGCCTATTTCGTGTCGGGCGTGAAGAACCTGTTCGCCCCGAAGTACAAGGGTGATGTGACCATTACCAGCGCCGACGGCAGCACGCACACCACGCACGGATTAACCTTCCGCACGTTCATGGCCGGCAATTGCGGCCAGATTCCGGTATTTTCGCTCATGCCCGACGCCGTGTACGATGACGGCATTCTCGATTACGAGATCATTGACACATCCGGCGGTTTGATCGGTTGGGCGAATCTGTTCGGCGATGTGCTGCATCAGACGATCACCGGCAAGGCCCAGCAGAGTCCGCTGTCCACGAATTCCACGGTTGACCAGATTCAGGGCGTCAGCGCGGAAATCAAGTTGGAGAAGCCCGTGTTGGCTCAGGTGGATGGCGACATGCTTCCCGAAACGCAGCACATTCGTTTCAGTGTGGAGCGTAAGTCGTTGTGCGTGCGCGTGCCGGAAGCGCCCGAAGCCAATACTTCCAATGTAAATCAGTAACTATTATCGTAATTATTAAATTATTTATTACGATGATTATGTATTTTATGCAGATTATGCATTGGTATCGTCATTCTCATGCGATTCCGTCGCATGAGAAGTCACTCGTGCGACATGCAAGGTGAGATAGGCGATTTCCGCTTCCGAAAGACTCACGTTCAATCGCATTTTGACGATGATCGCAAGTTTGTTCGCACAATCCGATGCTTTCGGATATGAGGTTTTGATGGATTCCACGATTGGTTCAGGCTCGTCATCAAGCTGTTCATGTTGGTGGATGCGCACGAAAAGATAGCGCAGATGCGTGATGAAACGCGCCACATTGACGCTGTTCTGGTCGAGAGTGATGCCGTAATAGCCTTCGATGACCGTCAGCATTTGCTGGATGACGCCGGTCATGGTGTATGTGGCGGAAAGATCGCCGGTAGAGAAGCCCGCATTGACCAAGTGCAGGGCCAAAGCCACGGCTTCGCAATCCGGCAGCGCACCGCCCAGATACGTGTTCATGGCATCGACCAGAGCTTTGCCTTTGGCATATTCGCTCGCGTAGAGCGAACGCACTTCGGCTTCCAGCGGATATTCGATGGTCTGCTTGTTTTGCGATCGGCGGATCGCACCGCAAATATGGTCGGATAATGCCAGCACCAATGCAGGCTGTCTGTCGGCCTGTTCCTTCAGACCGGTGCGGTTCATGGCGTCCGTAACGAGACGAATGATTTCGGGCGGAATCCCGGCCACCTGTTGGGCCATATGGTCGGGATCCTTGCCATCTGCGGGAACGAACCGACGGACGATCTTCGCGTCGTCAACATGCTGGCCGGGCTTGGCTTGGAAACCTATACCTCGACCGGTGAGAATCACCTCACTGTTGCCGTCTTTTGCCAGTACGACATTATTGTTGAATACGCGAAGAACGTCCACGTCGGCCCCTTCCGACTATGCGATTGGTCAGCGCTGAATGTCGATCACCGACTCACCGGCCTTGACGTCGACGCCGGTCTTTGGCGTGACGGACGCGAAGGCCACTGTGTTCAGCACCGTCATCAATGTGGTGGTGCTGTATCCAGCTTCCTTAACCTTATCAAAGTCGACGACAACGAGGTTGTCCCCCGCGTTCACGTGTTCGTTGGCCTTGACCTTCACATCGAAGCCTTCGCCGTTCATCTTCACCGTGTCGATGCCGACGTGCACGAGCACTTCCACGCCATCATCGGTTTTGATGCCGAATGCGTGACCGGTTTCGGCGACGGTCTGCAGCACGCCGGATACCGGCGCGACGACGGTGCTGTCTGCCGGCTGGATGCCGACGCCTTCGCCTAGTGCGCGGGATGCGAACACCGGATCGCCGGTTTCATCCAGGGAAATCACATGGCCTGCGACTGGAGCGTTCACCACGGTGGTGGTGGTGGTGGCAGCAGCAGTGGCAGTCGCAGTGGCAGCAGCCGGAGCGGCGCCCTTGGCTTCGACCGACGGGACAGCGGTCTTCTGATTGGCGGACGTGCGGGCCAGCACTTCGGCCTTCTGTTCCGGAGTGCGGTAGTCGAAGGTGATGATCAGCAGGAAGGAGGTGAGGAAGGACACGGCGATGGACACTGCATACACCCACATCTGATTGAAGACCGGAATGGTCAGCAACGAGGTGAATGCGAAAGCGGTGGTGGTCACGCCATGCACGGTCTGGCCGGCGGCGGTGACGGACGGGAAGAGCCAACCGAGGATGGCGATGACGACGCCACCGAGACCGCAGCCCACCAGCATGCGCTTGTAGATGAGCTTGTAACGCAGGTGAATGCCGTACAGAGACGGTTCGGAAACGCCACCGAGCAGGCCGGCCGCAAGTGCGCCCAAAGCGGTCTGGCGCATGTCCTTATCCTTGTCACGCACAGCAAGGAAGAGCACGCCAGCGGTAGCGCCGAAGCAGGCGAAGTTCCACACGCCCATCGGGCCTTGGATGAAGTCGTAGCCGAGAGTCTGGATGTTCATGAGCATCAGGGCGTTGAGCGGCCAGTGCAAACCGAGCGGCACGAGGAACGGGTACAGCATCGGAATGATGATGGCGAAGATGAACGGGGCATGGGTGTTCATCCAGGCCAAGCCGACGCCGAGGCCGTTGCCGACCCACACGCCGATCGGGCCGATGATGAAGGCGGTCAGCGCGCCAACGATGATCATGCAGAAGAACGGCACGAAGACCAGCTGGACGCTTTCCGGGATGATCCTCTTCAATCCGTGGTAGACGAGAGCAAGCACGGCGGCCATGAGCAGCGGCACGAACACGTTGCCGGAATAGTCGCTCAATGCCATCGGCAGACCGAATATGTTGGCCATGCAAGACTTGGTGCCCAGAGCGGCGTTCTCCACGCACGTGGTGGTCTTGGCGTCCATCAAGCCGGTGAACTGCGGGGTCATGAGCATGGCCATGATGGCACCACCCAGCCATGGGTCGACTTTGAGCTTCTTGGACGCGTTGTAGGCGACCATGATCGGCAGGAAGTAGAATACGCCCTTCCAGATGGCTTTCACGAATACCCAGCCTGCGGAAACCTCGTCATTCGGAATGACGTTCAGCGAAATAAGCAGGTTGACCAGCGCGATGATGATGGAAGCGCCGAGCAGCACGCCCAGAATCGGGCGGAAGGAATCGGAGAGATACTCGAAGAAGGAGTCCAGCCAAGCCACCTTGCCGCGGGCCTTGGAACGGGCTTCGGCCTTGACGTCGGCATTGCTCTTCTGACCATCGTCGGATGCGGAGGCACCGCCGACACCGGCCATTTCGGGCAGATGCATGATGTTTTCGTACACGGTGGCAACGCCACCGCCGATGACCACCTGGAAGCGGTCGCCGCTCTGCGGCACCGCGCCGAGCACGCCCTGCATGTGCTCGAGACTATTCTGATCGACCTTGGATGCGTCAACCAGTTCAAAGCGCAGTCGAGTGGCGCAATGCGTCAGACTGCGAACGTTTTCAGGACCACCGATTGCAGTGATGATCTGCGATGCGAGTGAGTCAGCCATCCTGATTTCCTTTCTTTCCCTTACAACCGATTCGATCCGAGCAACACCGCTTCGGGCAACAAAAAAAGACCTGAGATATGGCTATAGTTCAGCCACATCTCAGGTCTTGCGTCTTTATGTTGACTAGCAACCCTGCATCAGTCGAATAGCATAGAACTATACACCATCGTTTGACATTGCGCAACTCGGCTAAGCGCAGAATCCGCCATTTTCGAAAATTCATGTACACACATCCGAACATGCACTAAACAGACAACGTATTCATCGCGCATAATGGGACAATTACGCACATCTGACGCAAAAGCGTGGCAGAATAGTGACCATGGTTGCAAACAATGCGGGAATGCCCGCTACCCCAGCAGATCTGATCAATGTCGACGAGGTCATCGGCAAGTACTATGACGTCGTCCCCGACCCCAACGTTCCGGAACAGCGTGTCTCCTTCGGCACCTCCGGCCACCGCGGATCGTCTCTGAAGACCTCGTTCAACGAGGCCCATATCGTCGCCATCACCCAGGCCATCGCCGAATACCGCAAGAAGGCCGGCGTGACCGGCCCGCTGTACATCGGCCGCGACACTCATGCTCTGTCCGAGCCGGCTTGGAAGACCGCCATCGAAGTGCTCGTCGCCAACGGCGTGACCGTGCGCATCGATTCCCGCGACGACTTCACCCCGACCCCGGTTGTGTCCCAGGCCATCCTGACCCACAACCGCGCAGCGGATGGCACCCAGCGCTTCACCGGCGAAGGCCTGGCCGACGGCATCGTGGTGACCCCGTCGCACAACCCGCCGACCGATGGCGGCTTCAAGTATGACCCGGTCACCGGCGGCCCGGCTCCGTCCGATGTCACCAACGCCATCGCGGATCGTGCCAACGAGCTGCTCGGCGATTTCAAGAACATCAAGCGCGTTCCGTTCGAGCAGGCCGTCAAGTCCGACCTGGTCGAGCGCTTCGACTTCCGCGAGCACTATGTCGCCGATCTGGAGAACGTCATCGACTTCGATGTGATCCGTTCCTCCGGCGTGCGCCTGGGCATCGACCCGCTCGGCGGCGCTTCCGTCAACTACTGGCCGCTGATGAACGAGAAGTTCAACCTGACCATCGACGTGGTGCGCCCGCAGGTCGATCCGACCTGGAGCTTCATGACCATCGACCATGATGGCAAGATCCGCATGGATCCGAGCTCCCCGTACGCCATGAAGGGTCTTGTGGACTCCCTCAACAACGGCGCTTGGGACAAGTACGACCTGGTCGGCGGCACCGATCCGGACGCCGACCGTCACGGCATCGTATGCCCGAACTGGGGCGTGATGAACCCGAACCACTACATCGCCGTGTGCGTAGAGTACCTGTTCGGCGGCAACCGCCCGGGCTGGCCGGAAGGCGCCGGCATCGGCAAGACGCTGGTGTCCTCCTCCCTGATCGACCGCGTGGCCGCTTCCATCGACGCCAAGCTCGTTGAGGTTCCGGTCGGCTTCAAGTGGTTCGTTGACCCGCTGTTCAAGGGCGAAGTCGCCTTCGGCGGCGAAGAGAGCTCCGGCATGAGCTTCCTGCGCAAGGACGGCCGCGTGTGGACCACCGATAAGGATGGTCTGATCCCTGACCTGCTGGCTGCGGAAATCACCGCCAAGACCGGCAAGAACCCGGCCCAGCTGCATCAGGAGCAGGTCGATCGCTTTGGCGAAAGCTGGTACAAGCGAGTCGACACGCCGACCACCTTGGAGCAGAAGCAGAAGTTTGCCAAGCTTTCCGGCGACGACGTCGCGGCCACCCAGCTGGCCGGCGAGGACATCACCGCCAAGCTCACCGAAGCCCCGGGCAACCACGCCAAGATCGGCGGCCTGAAGGTCACCACCGAGAACAACTGGTTCGCGGCCCGTCCTTCCGGCACCGAGAACATCTACAAGGTGTACGCCGAGTCCTTCGAATCCCCCGAAGCCCTCGACAAGGTGCTCGCCGAAGCCACCGAAGTCGTGGACAAGGCCTTGGCCGAGTGATCATTGGCGAATCGGCGTAATCCAGCCATTCGCCAATCATTCGCAAACTCACTGAGAAGCCCGCTTTCCTGAAAAAGGCGGGCTTCTCGCATATCCGCCCGAATACGAATCGCAACGAACACGAATCGTGCGATATGGCACGAAACGCCGAATTCTGGCATGACACGCACGCTATCACCCTCCTGCCGGCCCCGCTTCGCATTACGCTTGAATGATAGCGACACAACACTCAGTCCAGCGGTCCCCGCCAATCTTCATGGGAGGTGAACGATGCGCATCGCCATCGTCGAAGACCACGCCGCCGAACGCCAACTGATGGCCGTCATGTGCGCGGAATATTTCAAACGCACCCGCGATATCGGCGTGGAATGCGTGACCTTCGCCGATGCGGAATCCTTCATCGAAAGCTGGAAAGACGCCCGATACGACCTGCTGCTGCTCGACTGCTATCTGTCGGACGACGAAACCGCCACGCATGCGGCGACCGGACTTGATATCGCACGGACGCTGCGCAGACAAAACGACGATTGCCCGATCGTGTTCATCACGTCAAGCACTGATTTCGCCGTGCTCGGCTACGAGGTGCAGGCAAGCGGATATCTGTTGAAGCCCCTGAATCACGACGCGTTCCATGCGACCATGGACCGCGTCGCAGCGCAGCTCGACACGAAAACACCGGTCACTCATCTGAAAAAACATCAATCGACGGGCAATGCACAAAGCAGCACGGACGCCGCATGGCAGGTGGCGTTCGGCAATCCCGCCATCACCATGGACCGTCGCCTTATCGCCTACGCGCTTTCCAGCGCGCATTATGTGGAATTCACCTTCGCCGACGGCACCTGCGCGAAAATCCGCACCAACTTCTCCGATGTGGAACATCGTCTCACCGTATTCAGCAACTTCTACCGCACCGCGCGAGGAGTGCTCGTCAACTTCGACTACGTGTCAGGCATCAGCAGCAATGAATTCGTGATGAAAGGCGGCAAGCACATTCCCATCACGAAAACCGCGGTGACCACCACCTGCAGAAAATACGCGGAATACACGTTCACCCGCATGAGAATGGAGGACTAGCCATGCTTGACGCACTCGCATCGATCGCGCCATCATGCATGTTCTTCGCCATCGGCGAGCAGCTAAACGCGCTAACGGGCCTGCTTCTCTGCCTGTACATGACCTGGCATCATATGGAGAATCCCAAGCGCGACGGCCTTATTCTCATGATTTCCGGCGTGATTGTCTTCTTCCTGTGCGGCATCGCATGTTGCCTCGCCCACGTCCCCTCGCTCTGGTCCGTGATTCCTTCGGCTCCGGTTGTGGTATTGGCTTTACGTAAGATGACGAATCTTCCTTGGGGGCAGCTTCTTTTCGTCGTTTCAACAGCCGCATATATCGTCGCGATCATTTATTACCTGTCTTTGGCCGTGGATTTAGCTGTTCTGAATGAGCAGTCCATGAATTTACGTGTCGGATGGCCGGGAATGATCAGTCTGCTGATTTTTGATTTGATTGCGGCGACTACACTTTTCCATCCGTTCCATCATTCATTTTCCGCAACATTCGATTCACCTTCCATCAGCAGGAATTTTTGGAGGGTCATCTGGCTTTTTCCGTTCATTTCCACAGCAATTGTGGTGTGGTGCATGCCCGCCGACAACGCATCGCTGCTCGACACCCGCGTGCTTAGCATCGCCTTCACCGTATCCATCGCATATTCCGGTTTCATGACCATGGCCTACTTCCTCATCTGGTATATGGTCCAGCAGGCGGACCGACTGCGCGAAGCCAGCAAACGCGAACATTACGAAGCCATGCAGACCTTGCAGCTGCAGCATATGAACGAACGCATCAACGAAGCGAGGCAGATCAAGCACAATATCCGGCATCATATTCAGACGTTGCAGGCTCTCGCCGCGGCCGACGATATGCCCGGCATCACCTCGTATTTGGAGGAGATGGCCAATCATAGGCTGTTGCAGCCCATCCCCATGCAGTATTGCGAACATGCTTCGTTGAACGCGGTGCTGGTCTACTACTGTGACTGGATCCGCCATATAGGGGCTGAAGTCGACGTCAAAGCGTCGGTGCCGCAATATCTCAACATCAATAATGCCGAATTATGTTCCATGGTCGGCAATCTACTGGAAAATGCGTCTGAGGCCATTATGAAACAACAGGATGGGGAGAAAAAACTCAGGGTGCGCATCAAATATCGCACTGGGCCGCCCGCATCACTGTTCATTGTGGTCGACAACACGCACGATTCCTCCATTATGCAGGTTGGCGACGCTTTCGCCTCAACCAAGCATGGGGGTGAAGGTTTGGGCACCGCCACCGTGCGCGAAACCGCGGAACGGCATCATGGCGCGACCTCGTTCGATTATGACGGCACGCTGTTCCGCGCTTCCGTCATGCTGTGTTTGGATGATTGAGATTCCCGTTCGACGCCGCCCGATCACAGTTCGCAGTTCACCACGTATGGCAGCGTCTCACGGCTTTCGTAGGGTAGAGATATGACGATTACGGTTTCTACAGACGGTTCCGCTTTAGGCAATCCGAATGGTCCGATGGGTTGGGGTTGGGCCGATCATGAGCTTGCCACAGGCGGCAAGCCGGGGCATCACCATGACAGCGACTGCGATGCCGGCGGAGCTACGAACGGCACCAATCAGATTGGCGAGCTGTGCGCAGTGCTGGAGGCGTTGCGCGCGCACCCCGGCTCCGAACCGTTGGTGATCGAAACCGATTCGCAGTATGCGATCAACTGTTCCACCACGTGGGTTCACGGCTGGAAGAAGAACGGCTGGAAGAACTCGCAGAAGAAGCCGGTAAAGAACGCGGATCTGATTCGCGCGATCGATGCCGAAATCTCCAAGCGCCCCGGACCGGTGAAATTCGTATGGGTCAAGGGTCATGCCGGCAATGCCGGCAATGAGAAGGTGGACGAGCTGGCGCGCACCTATGCGGGCGATTGCCGTTCGAAGATCCGTGAAGGATATCTTCCTTTGGAGGGTTGGCAGTCGCTGCTGGCTTCCGAATATTCGCAAGGTACCGATGTTCCCGATGATGCCCAAATGCTGCTTGACGGCAAAATCACTACGGACGAATACCATATGGGGCGCGGGCAAGGCAAGTCCGCTCAAGGATCGTTGGCCGATGATCTGATGGGCGCGGCCGATCCGGAGCCGCGTCCGCGTTCCATCGCCGATATGCTGGTGGAGCCGGAAGGCTATCCAGCGCCCGACGAGGCGACATTGCCGTTGACGTCCAACGAAATGTCGGTGGAATCCGACGACATGCCGGAACCGACCACCGCGCTTGATACGACCATGCCTGATGGCACGACGCCTGACGCCGAGGCACCGCGCAAATCGTATGCCGAAATGCTGCTCAAGCCGGACTGTTTTCCCCACGAGCATGACGAGCGGCAGCCAGCCGACGATGCACAAAACGAACAATCCGCGAATTCCTCGGAAAACACGCCGGCGCCAACGAGCGAATCAGCCGAATCCGCAAACGCGTCGGAGCCAACGAACGCCGTCGCCGACTTGCCGAAACTGCCGCATCGCGCCAGTCCTTCGGGATTGGCGGTGTCGGGCACCATTCGCTTCACTCCCCCGCCAAATTCCAGTCCGACGTTCGACGGCAAGCCACGCCTGATCCGCGGTTACATCGCGGTGGAAGGCTACGTGCAAGGCGACGGCACGCTCGTCCTCGACGAAGCGCCATTTGCAGTCAAGCACAACTAACGAGCCAGCACTTTCGACCTTAACGCCTCGAAAGTGCGTGAAACATCCTGTGAAAACATTTGCTGACCACCAATGGCACACCTTCGTTCATGACATGTCCGCAAACGCACAAAAATCAACACATCCGATAATATGGAGACGGTCTTAACCCCATATCGAAGGAGGATCATGGACAAGGCACAGCAGGACGCATTGAAGAAGGCAGCCGGCATCGAAGCTGCCAAGCTGATTCAGAACGGCATGATCGCAGGTCTGGGCACCGGCTCGACCGTGCGCTTCCTGGTCGACGAGCTCGGCCGCCGCGTGCAGGAGGAAGGCTTGGAGTTCACCGGCGTGACCACCTCCCGCCGCACTCAGGAGCAGGCAGAAGGCTACGGCATCAAGATCGTCGACATCGATGACGTTGATCACATCGACGTGACCATCGACGGCGCCGACGAGGTCGACAAGAACTTCAACGGCATCAAGGGCGGCGGCGCTGCTCTGCTGTGGGAGAAGATCGTGGCCACCAACTCCAACCAGATCGTGTGGATCGTGGACGAGTCCAAGGTTGTGGACACCATCGGCAAGTTCCCGCTGCCGGTTGAGGTGATTCCGTTCGGCGCAGGCCAGGTCGTCAAGAAGTTCGAATCCCGCGGCTACAAGCCGGTGCTTCGCCTCGACGCCGAAGGCCAGCCGGTGCGCACCGACGAGAACAACTACGTGGTCGATCTGCACCTCGAATGCATCGAACACCCGGAGGCTCTGGCCGACGATCTCATCAACACCGTTGGCGTGGTGGAGCATGGCCTGTTCCTGCACATGGTGGACCAGGTCATCGTGGGCGATCCCAACGGTCCGCGCGTGCTCACCAACTCCAACAAGTGAGTTTGAAGTAGCGTAAGTTCCGCATTTTCCGCGGATTTTCGCGAACCTACACGAAACCATATGAGGCTGTGCGTTCAACTTCGAGCGCACAGCCTTCTTTTTGCATCTATTGATTTCCGATTCTCGTACTTTTCGTTTATTTCTTTGCAATATGCAAAAATCCCGCATACCTCAAGAAGACATACGGGATTTTGTTTAAGCGACGCTTCAACCGCGCCTGAAGACTACTTGCGCTGGTGGCGAGTCTTACGAAGCAGTTTGCGGTGCTTCTTCTTGCTCATCCGCTTGCGGCGCTTCTTGATGACCGAGCCCATCTCAGCCTCCGTTCTTAAACTCAAAGGGTAAAAGTTTGCAACTTGCCCAATACTACACTGCTTCGGGGACTAACGCACACAACCGCATTCATATGGTGGAAGCACGCACCTTTTTATCGGAAGATCAGGCAAACGCAGTCCGCATGGTCCACGGCTGAATCTTACGTGAATCATGCATGAATCATAGGATCGCACAACCAGCCGTAGGCAGTATCACAGCGGGAACTGCTGGTAGAAGCGCTGCACCGAATCCTTGGCTCCCGTGGCTTGGAACACCACGGTATCGTTGCGCCAGACCGCGATGGCCTTGGTTTCGTCGTCCGGATCGGTTTTGGCGCTATAGGCGCCGGTCGCTTCACCGGAAACCTTCACATTGCCGCCGCCCAGCTCCTTGCCGGTCATGGCACCGGTCAGATTGTCATACTGACTTTGCGCATCATCAGACTGAGACCATTGCGCCACTTTCAAGGTGATATCCTGACCGTCCTTGCCCGTGGAATACGTCAACGTGTACTCCTCGACCGGGGAAGCGCCGCTCCACGAAGTGCTGGCATCGGCCTTGGTGCGCGCGAAATTCAACACGGAATCAGGCATGGCCTTCAACAGTTCGCTGGCGTCATCCGGCAACGCCACAGCGTCAATGGACGGCGTGGTCGGCTCAGAGGCATCCTGCGACGCGCCCTGCGAGGTGGTGGTGCCCTGAGTGGACGCTTCATCGCCCTTGTTCAGAGCCCAGCCGGGCCAGATGAAAGCGGACACCAAGGCGAGCACGACCACCAAAGCGGCGGCAATGACAGCCACGATCAGTTTGCCATGAGAAGAGGAAGTTTGCGTAGTAGACATGGCTGTTATTCTTTCATATCCGTGAGACGCTCGAATCCAGAAACCGTGATCTCGCCATCATCCCGCACCAGCACCCCCTTAATATTTCCGAAAACGATTGTCCCAAAATATCCGTATTGTCGGCGATATGGCAAAGACGTCCTCGCAATTTGTATGTTCCGAATGCGGCTGGAGCGGGCCGAAATGGCTGGGCCGCTGCCCTGAATGCGGCCAGTGGGGCACCATCGAGGAATTCCATGAAGCGCGCCCCTCCGCATCGTCACGCACCGCCGCTCCCGGACGCACATCGCGCACGCTATCGCATGCAGTGCCCGATTCCGCGGCGAAACCGATCACGGAAATCAGTACGGAAAACATTTCCAGAATCGACACTGGGTTCACGGAATTCAACCGCGTACTTGGCGGCGGCATCGTTCCCGGTTCCGTCACGCTTATCGCGGGCGAACCGGGTATCGGCAAATCAACGCTGCTGCTGGAGACCGCAGGCAATGTTGCCCGTCTTTCCGCAGCACAGCCCGAACGCAACACGGTGCTCTATATTTCCGGTGAGGAATCGCAGGCGCAGGTGCGCATGAGGGCCTCGCGCATCGGCGCGGTCGAACCGAATCTGCTTCTGGCCGCCACCACCGACCTGTCAACCGCGCTGGGGCTTATCGAACAATGCAAGCCTGCGCTGGCCATCGTCGATTCCGCGCAAACCATCGTCTCGCAGGAAGTCGATGGCATCTCCGGAGGCTCGACTCAGGTGCGCGAAGTGGCGAGCGCGCTGATCGACACCGCCAAAACGCTTGATATTCCGGTATTGTTGGTCGGTCATGTCACCAAAGACGGGTCGATTGCCGGCCCGCGCACGTTGGAACATTTGGTTGATGTGGTCTGCCAGTTCGAAGGCGACACCGAAACCGCATTGCGTATGCTGCGCGCGGTGAAAAACCGTTTCGGCCCTACTGATGAGGTCGGCTGTTTCGATATGAGCGGCGAAGGCATCGAAGAGGTGACGGACCCGTCCGGACTGTTTCTTTCCTCATCCAATTCCGCAGATCCCTCTCCGGTGGAGGGCACGTGCGTGACCTTCACGTTGGACGGTCATCGCAGTCTTCCCATCGAAGTGCAGTCGCTGGTCACCAAATCCGTACTGCCAACGCCACGACGTGCCGCGAACGGCGTCGACGCCAACCGCATCGCCATGCTGGTGGCAGTGCTATACAGGCATGGCAACGTCAATCTTTTGGCGAACGATCTGTATATTTCCACCATCGCCGGAGGCCAGGCGCGCGAGCCCGGATGCGATCTGGCGATCGTCGGCGCATTGGCGAGCGCCTCGAAATCGAAGGCGATCAGCCGCACCACATGTGCGATTGGCGAAATTTCGTTGACCGGGCAGGTGCGTCCGGTGCCGCGATTGGAATACCGGTTGCGCGAAGCCGCCCGTCTTGGTTTCACCACCGCTGTAGTGCCGACATTACGTAGAGAAATCGCAATTCCCGGATTGTCGATCGTTCAGGTCGACACATTGCAGGATGCGCTTGGCGCCATGTTGCGATAATACACACCCTACATACCGTTTTTGCATGTATGCACGCGAAGCATGTACATTATGTTATTTTTTTTAACCTATACTAGTGGGGCTCTTACGTAGATGCTTACGTAAGAGCCCCACTATTTTTGAATACTGATACGTTTTTACTGGAAATATCAGCATTCATTAATCACTGTCATTATCGTGATTATTATTGCGATCATCGTTGTGATTAGCATCAGGCAGTAATTCGCTTGGTTTCCTCGACATTGCGCTTCAGCTCGTCGATCAGATCCTGTGCGGAATCGAATTTGATTTGAGGACGCAGGAATCCTACGAATTCCACACGTACCTGGTGATCGTATAAATCAAGCCAATCGTCGGTGACGGCATAGGCTTCGACCACGCGATCGTTCATTCCGGTCACCTCGTTGAAGGTCGGCTTGGTGCCGATGGAAATCGCAGCGGGCCAACGATATGGCGAATGATCGGCAAGTCGCGCGTCCACGGCAGAGGAATCGAACTGCTGCGAAACACCTTCGGAAGCGCCCTGCGCATTATCGTCCGCCGTCTTCGCGCCCAGGTCCACGAGCCAACCGGCGTAGACGCCGTCGACCGGCAGATAGCCTGCCACATTCTCGCTCAGATTCGCCGTGGGGAAGCCGATGGTGCGTCCACGTTCCTCGCCATGCACCACGGCGCCTTCCACGGCATGCGGATGTCCCAGAATCGCGTCGGCGTCTTTGATGCGCCCCTGGCCCAGCAGGTAGCGCACATTCGTGGAGCTCCACACGCGCACGGCCTTCGCCTGGTTTTTCTTGCTCCATGCGCGACGTTCCGCCTTGGACGCGCCTTCCAGCGGATCGGCCGGCTCACCATGGTCGGTGGGCATAACCGGCTTCGCATTGGCTGGCACGCGGGTTTCGCCCGGTCCACGATCGTCGACCACGTCAAGCTGGAACACGCCGGTGGCGAGCGCCAGATTCTCGATGGCCTTCACATCGCCGGCACGGTTCGCACCCATGGCCGCATCGGATCCGAGCACTAGCGCGCGCATGCCCAGCTTGCCCACCATTTGTCCGAGGAAGAATCGGTACGATTTCGCCGCGAACGCCAGCGTGTAACGCACGATGAGCGTGTAATCCACGCCCAGCTTGTTGATGGCGCGCAGACGCTCCTGCATGCTGGTGAGCGCCTGCGTGTCGATCATGCCTGCCGGCGGCTCCTGGCCACCGTTTTGCGCCGCGTAGCCGTGCACGAGCGCTGGGCGTGGATCGAACAGCACCACCACGGAGAAGGACTGTTCCTTCTTGGCGAGTTCCACCACGCGGCGAATCACCGCCTGATGGCCCTGATGCATGCCATCGAACGAACCGATGGTCACCACGGATTTCTTATCGTTGCTCAGCGTAGGCCAATCCACCATGCCGCTGGCATCAGGCGTGAGCGTGATTGTCTTCATCATGTCCTTCTTGTGTATGAATTCGTATCTGTAGTCTGATTGGATGGTTCAGTTGAATACCGCGACCGGTTTAGCCTCACCGCGTTTCGCACGTTCGAGGATGGCGACCAAATCGTTGGTTTCCTCAACGTACGCCGCCGTGGTCGTACGTATGTCATGCGCGATTCTGCGTCCGAAACGCAAGTCGGCCGCTTCCTGATCGCTCACGGCCAGCATATTCATGGAAGCCGCAGCGCTGGCCACGGGATCGAGCGCATGATCGAGCGCATGATCTGCATCGTCAAGCACTGCACGATTGCGCGTCACTTCCATGCCTTCACGATTGGTGAATGTTTTGGATTCAGCGTGGGCGCTCATGACGTTGGGCATATTCACTGAGAATCTGCCGACACGTGTGCGTCGCAGCATCGTCAGATGGCCTCCCAATCCGAGTTCCTCGCCCAGATCGCGTGCGAGCGCGCGAATGTAGGTACCTGCGGAACAGGTCACGGTCACGTCGAGTTCCATAACGGGCTGCATGTCTTCATGCGGTGCAGTGTCGGCAATCCATCCATCTCCTGCCCTCTCGGCCACGACTGCGCCAGCAAGTTCCGTGCCGGCACGATCGCTATGCGTGTAGCCGTAACGCGCCTGCCGCACGTTGAACTCTTCGATGGTCACAGGACGTGCCTTAAGCTCCACATCCTTGCCTTCGCGCGCCAGATCATAGGCACGCTGGCCATTGACCTTAATGGCGGAGTAGACGTTCGGTACCTGTTCGATGCGCCCGGTGAACCGTTCTGTGATCAGCTGTTCCACGGCTTGACGCGAAGGAAAGTTCACTGCCCGCTCCCCCGCCGGCAACAGCTCGCCTTCGGCATCGTCCGTAGTGGTGCGCTGTCCAAGGCGAATGGTGGCCTCGTACGTTTTGTTATGGTCGACAATGTAGTTGAGCAGTCGCGTGGCATTGCCGAAACCCACCACCAGCACGCCGGTGGCCATCGGGTCGAGCGTGCCAGCATGGCCGACACGCTTCATATGCAGGGCGCCGCGCACGGCCGCGACCACGTCATGGCTGGTGACCCCCTGCGGCTTGTCGATGACCAGCAGGCCGGAATGTTCAGGCTTCTTCGTCATCATCCCAATCTTCGACTTCGACGTCATCATCGTCGAAATCATCGTCGTCATCCTCTTCCGGATGCTTGTACGGATCGGCTTCGCCCGCATACTGGGCGGTTTCACGAGCCTTGGCGAGTTCTTCATCACGCTTGCGCGCGATGGCGAGAATGTCTTCGATCTCATGCGCCTCGCCCGGCACCTCGTCGAATACGAATTCGAGCTGCGGGGTCAAACGCAGACCGGCCTTGGTTCCCACGAGGGAACGCAGACGACCCTTGGCTTGGTTCAGTGCCTGCTGTGCACGGCGGCGTTCGCCCTGCTCATGGCCTTCACGGCCAAGCTGGGTCCAATAGACTTTGGCGATCTGCAGATCGTTGGTCACACGCACTTCGGTGATGGTCACGTTTGTGAGACGCTTATCGTGCAATTGCGCCTCCATGGAGGATGCGATCACACGTTGGATCAACGCCGCGATGCGTGCGGCGCGAGGATTGGTTCCTGCCATTGTTGTCCTTTAATCAGGTAAGTTCTGTTGTATTACGGAACGCCCGCAGCCGTATGTCAGCTGTGGGCGTTCCTTTCTTGTTATCGATTGCTGGTTCGAATCAATCGACTACTTGCGTTCGATTTCCTGCATTTCGAAGGTCTCGATGATATCGCCAAGCTCGATGTCGTTGAACGAACCGAGGTTGATACCCGCTTCGTAGCCTTCCTTGACGGAGTTGACATCGTCCTTGAAGCGACGCAGCGAGGAGATTTCGAGATCATTGACGGTGGCGATGCCGTTGCGCAGAATACGGCACTTCGTACCGCGCTTGACTTCGCCGTCCTGCACCATAACACCTGCGATATTGCCGAACTTGGAAGAACGGAAGATCTCGCGGATCTCGGAGTGGGACGTGACGACCTCTTCGAATTCCGGCTTGAGCATGCCCTTGAGGGATGCTTCGATGTCTTCGATGGCCTTGTAGATGATCGAGTAGTACTTGATTTCCACGCCTTCGCGTTCGGCCATATCCGCCACCTGACGGTTCGGACGAACGTTGAAGCCGATGATGACGGCCTTGTCGACGGTAGCCAAGTTGACATCGTTCTGGGTGATGGCACCGACACCGCGGTGGATCACCTGGATGCCGACCTCGTCAGACACCTCGATCTTCATCAAGGAATCTTCCAGCGCCTCGACGGAACCGGAGGAATCGCCCTTGATGACGATGTTGAGCATGTCGACCTCAGCCTTGGCGAACTGCTCCTTGAGGCTTTCGAGCGACACGACCTTACGACGCTTGGCCAGCTGGGCCGCACGCTCGGTGGCCTGACGCTTTTCGGCGATCTGGCGTGCGGTACGGTCATCGGAGGCCACCAGGAACAGATCGCCTGCTGTCGGCACGGAGGTCAAACCAAGCACCTGCACCGGAGTGGACGGCGTGGCTTCCTTCATATGGGTGCCGTTTTCGTCGAGCATGGCGCGGACACGGCCATACGACGTTCCCGCGACGATGGAATCGCCGATGTGCAGAGTACCGGACTGAACGAGCACGGTTGCCACGGCACCGCGACCCTTGTCGAGTCGGGCTTCCACGGTGGCACCGCGAGCGTCCATATCCGGGTTGGCACGCAGATCAAGTTCGGCGTCCGCGGTCAGCAGCACGGCTTCCAGCAGCTTGTCGACATTGGTGCCCTGCTTGGCGGAAATGTCGACGAACATGGTGTTGCCACCGTACTCTTCCGGAACGAGGCCGTACTCGGTGAGCTGGCCACGGACCTTGTCTGGGTTCGCGCCCGGCTTATCAATCTTGTTGACGGCCACCACGATCGGCACGTTGGCCGCCTGAGCGTGGTTGATGGCTTCCACGGTCTGCGGCATCACGCCGTCATCGGCCGCGACCACAAGGATCGCAACGTCGGTGAGTTCGGCGCCACGGGCACGCATGGCGGTGAAGGCTTCGTGGCCTGGGGTATCGAGGAACGTGATCTTACGCGGTTCGCCTTCGAGATCGACGGTCACCTGGTATGCACCGATACGCTGGGTAATGCCGCCGGCCTCACGTGCGATGACGTTGGTACGACGGATGGTGTCAAGCAGTCGGGTCTTACCATGATCGACATGGCCCATCACGGTGACGACCGGCGGACGCGGCTTCAGATCTTCATCTTCCTGAAGTTCTTCTTCGTCCAGATCGATGTCGAACTGCTGCAGCAGTTCCTTGTCTTCCTCTTCGGCGGACACGATCTTGATGTCCCAGCCGATTTCCTCACCGCGGATCTGGAAGGTGGATTCGTCCAAGGACTGGGTTGCCGTGGCCATCTCACCAAGGTGGAACAGTACGGTGACCAGTGCCGCCGGATTGACGTTGATCTTCTCGGCCAGATCGGCAAGGGATGCGCCCTGACGCAGACGAACGGTCTGACCGTTGCCGGTAGGAATACGCACGCCGCCGATGACCGGGGCCTTCATCTCCTGGAATTCCTGACGCTTTGCCAGACGGTTCTTACGAGCCTTCGAGGACTTGCCGCCCTGACGACCGAACGCGCCTGCGGCACCGCCACGACCGCGACCGCCGCCGCGTGCCGGACCGTTGCTCGGAGCGCTGTTGCCGCCCTGGAAGCCGCCACCATTGGTATTGGCGCCGCCACCGAAACGGTTGCCACCACCTGCCGGACGCTGACCGCCGCCCTGACCCGGGCGATGCTGGCCCCACTGACCCGGCTTCGCACCGGTGCCTTGGCCCGGACGACCACGGAAACCTCCACGCTGGCCGCCGCCCTGACCCGGGCGTCCGCCGCGACGACCTTCGCCGTTGTTATTGTTGTTGGCGTTCGGACGGTTCATCGGATGCGGACGCGGAATGTCACCCGGAGTCGGGGTATGCATGCCCTGCTTGCGGCTGAACGGATTGTTACCCGGACGTGGGCCCGGAGTGTGCGGCTTCGCACCATTGGCGGCATTGTTGCCATTGCCGCCCTGCGGAGCATTGGTATTGTTATTGTTGCGCTGTGCGCGAGGTCCCGGAACCGGAGCCGGCTTGCCGCCCTGACGGCGTTCGCCCTGCGGACGCGGAGCGTTGCCGTTGGCACGATTGCCATGCTGGCGGGAATCACCCGGACGAGGCATGCGCTGGCCGGGCTTCGGGGCTTCGGACTTGGACGCTGCAGGACGTGCCGGCTTTGGAGCGGCAGGCTTTGCCGCGGATGCCGCGGGAGCAGCCGGAGTGGCACGAGGCGCAGGAGTAGGCGAAGCTGCCGGGGCAGCCGGCTTCTTGGCCGGGACCGCAGGCTTCTTGGATTCGGATGCGTTGCCCTGCGCGTTGGAAGCGAAAGCATTCCTCAGCTTACGGGCAACCGGAGGTTCAACGGTAGACGATGCGGACTTCACAAATTCGCCCATCGCCTCAAGTTTGTTCAAAACAGTCTTGCTGTCAACGCCAAATTCCTTGGCAAGTTCATATACGCGTGCTTTCGGCACTCAATTTCTCCTATCTTGGGCCGCGCGCATACGAGCGCGACCGCTACTGATTCACGGCGAGCTTGTTCCTTCTCATCGTGCAACCATGTTCGTGATACCTCGTCTTTTCCCTGGGCATGACGGCACGTACCCCCACGCTTTGGATTATCGAGTCCAGCATACTCAAGCCCGTGGATTGAACGCCCACGGGCTTACCGCTGCTGAAAGTGTTGGTTATTCGGCGGTTTCCCCGCTGGTCGAAGCCTGCGCTTCGGCCATCTTCTTGGCGTGTGCCTCGGCGGATTCGATGCCGATCTTCCATCCGGTCAGCTTGGCGGCCAAACGTGCGTTCTGGCCTTCCTTGCCGATGGCCAGCGACAGCTGATCATCATGAATGAAGGCGATTGCGGTCTGGTTCTTCTCGCTGATTACCTGCACACCGGTGGCGACCGCCGGAGACAGTGCCGCCGCGACGAACTTCGCCGGATCGGCAGACCAGTCGACGATATCGATCTTCTCCGGCCCAAGGTTCTCCATCACCGCACGCACGCGAGCACCGCCGGGGCCGATCAGAGCGCCCTTCGGATTGACGCCCTCGGTGTTGGCGCGCACCGCGATCTTGGTACGGGCACCGGCCTCACGCGCGATGGCCATGATCGAGACGGCACCGGAAACCAGTTCCGGAACCTCACGTTCGAACAGACGGCGAACCAGCTCGGGATGGGAGCGGGACACCACGATTTCCGGGCCTTTGAGGCCACGTGCGACATTCACCACATACACGCGGATGCGCTCACCATGGCGGTAACGCTCTCCCGGCACCTGTTCACGACGCGGCAGCAACGCTTCGACGTCGCCAACGGCCACGTGCACATTGGAGGTGTCCTTCACATCCTGCTGCACAATGCCGGTGATCAGCTTGCCCTTCTGCCCGGAGAACGCGCCGAACACCTTGTCGTCCTCGGCCTTGCGGAACAGCTGGCTGATGACCTGACGCGCGGTGGCGGCGGCCAGACGGCCGAAGTCGCGCGGGGTGTCATCATATTCCTCGCCCAGAGTCGGCGCAGGGTGCGGATTATCCTCGGTCGGCTCGACGGGGATCTCATCCTGAGCCCAAACGGTAAAGCTTCCGGCACGCGGATCAAGCTCCACACGAGCATGCTTCGCCGCGTGCGGCGTTTTCAGATATGCCAGTCGCAATGCTTCCGAGAGTGCGGCATCCAGCGTCTCGGGATCGATTCCCTGCCCAGCTGCGAGCTGGTGCATTCCTACCAGGTCCAGTTCCATACTTCCAAGACCTCCTATATGAAGTTATTCCGAGCGCTCGGCCCAATGGTCACAGTCGACTACTAGTCTAATGTTTCATGCAGACACGCTCCCCGTTTTTCCCCTTGGCCTTGTCGACTGTCAGACGCGCCTGCGTCTTGGTGTGCGCGAGCGCCCTTGTGGCATCACTGGCCGCGTGTTCCGCTCCTCGAATCGCAGGTCGCGCCGAAGCCGAACAGCAGCCAAGTCCTTGCGAAAGGGCGTATGCAGACGCGACTGCCAACGCCGACATCATGGCAGACAGGTCACGCCATATCGTCATGCGCTATCTTGCCGCGCAGGAGGCGGTTTCAGATTGGGCCAACACCGCGGCATATTGCCCGGCGCGATTCGCCGATGGCACGTTGCGCAGCGCGCAGGCCCGTCACGCCGTCAGATTGATGGCCTCACGGCTTGCGATTGACATCGCACAGCCCACGCTGTCACGATGCGATGGCATTGACTCGCTTGATGTCGATACGGATTCGCTTGCAGCCATGGCTGCTGCGGAAGATCAGGTGGGGTTCGCGATGGAGGTGTTCGCCGCGCGTTCCTTCGGTCATGCGACGCTTGGCATCAGCGATCGTCATAAAACCACTTCGCAACGCCTGATTTCTCTTTCCGGAGCCGAAGACAATCGTGCGAAAACCTATGATGTCACGCAGCTGCTCGCCAATCCTAATACCATCGTGGATTCCGCAACGGGCTTGTACGCGCCAACCGATGCCGTCCTGGAAATGAATTGCGCGCGCAGCGAAATCGCAGCCGTTGCGGCAAGCTCGACTTCGTCGAACGCCTCGACGAAGTCCCAAACAACCTCGGACGACCATTCGGATGACTCCCGGGAACAGTCACTGGGCATGCTCGCCAGCATGATCGCCGACCGCGTGGATCTGGCACTCGACTGGGGTTATCCGGCATTCGACGAAGCGCTATTCGCATAGCGCAGACTTGCGTACGCTGTCCGCGCAACCGTCTTCACACAATGCGACGCAGTGTTCCCGCGAATAAGACACGCCGAGCAATCGCAGACATCGCAAAAATCCCTCAATCGGATTTGACAATCGCCAAAGCTGTGGCAAAATGATGAAGTTGCTTGTTTTCAAGTAGCACAATGGATAAGTGTCCGAGCGGTCTAAGGAGCACGCCTCGAAAGCGTGTGAGGGCGAACCCCTCCGCGAGTTCGAATCTCGCCTTATCCGCAAGTAGAAAACCGGAGCAACGGCGCTTCGGTTTTTTTATTGCTTACAGCCCTGTGGCACGTAGGAGCACATAGGAGCCAAGGTTATTGCTTTAGACGATCTGCAACTTTTATGCCTTCATTCATCGTCGCACACTTCTTCTACCCCTGAAAATGCATGCCTGTCTTAAGGCCGCTCAATCCTCGATAGAAGACGTACTGGCGTTCGATTACCCTAAAATGCAACGAATTATTACAATTGCGTCTCGATCACGGACTCGTGAGAACGTCGTAACGTCGTCATGGCATTTCGCATGATTCGCGTGTTCTTTTCGAACTATATCTCGTTTTCCGTTTTTCTTGCGATTGCGTGATGTGGTTTTGTGATGCGATATTTGGTGCGATTGTATAGCGCAATCTTCTGTGTATCCGTACAGTATGTGCTCTTACAAAGTACGTTTCGCACGAATCGCTTCGGCACGAATCGCCAACTGGTCGTCTTCCGGATATTCGATATGTTCCAGCGTCAATCCTTGCGGAGCGATCGGACCGGTGCTGCCTTCACGCAACGGCGTCGTCATTTTTTCGGCGAACCAATCCACGGAACGTTTGCCGATGCCTACCTGCACACAACCATTAACCAGCGATCGCACCATATTGCGTGCGAAAGCGTCCGCAACGATGGTGAAGCAGAGCAGTCCGGATTCGACCGCAGGCGTGCGATATCGCTCCCCCATCGTATTTCCGTCGTCGATCAGCGGATGCTGCGGTATACGACGCCAATACGCGGTTTTCACCTCGCGTATGGTGGTGCCTCCAGGATTCGGGGTTGCGAACGAGCCGAAATCATGCAGGCCGATAGTCATTTCAGCTGCCTTGTTCATAGCTTCGATGTTGAGATCATCGTCGATATGCAGCACGCAATTGCGGATACGTGGATCAATTTCGCTTGATCGGTCGGCAATGCGATATACGTAAGTGCGTTCCAGTGCGGAGAAACGTGCGTCGAATCCTTCGGGAGCTTCCTCGATGGAACGAATGGCGATATCGTTCGGCAGCATGCGTTGCAGCCGTCGCTTCAACGCCATCACCGGTTCGACCTGCATATGCCCGACGCAACGTGCAAGCGTCTCCTCATTGATGTCGAGATGGCAAACTTGGTGCGACGCATGCACGCCGGTATCGGTACGACCCGCGACGGTCAGGCGCAGCGGCTCGTCATCATCGCCTTCCGGTACACGAAGAACGGTATGCAGCACTCGTTCGATTTCTCCCTGCACGGTACGCATGTCAGGCTGTTTCGCCCATCCGTAGAAATCGGTGCCGTCATATGCCAAGTCGATACGTAATCTCACGGCAATGAGCATAACAAAAGACGCATAACAACATATGACAACGCATAGCAAAAAGGCTGGGAACCTTTCGATTCCCAGCCTTTTCATCAGCTAGTCAAGCCTGCTTGATGCCAATCACTCGGCGTTCTCTGCGGTGGCTTCCTGAGCCTCAACCGGTGCCTCTTCGACAACCGGAGCTTCTTCAGCGGCAACCTTGGTTGCGGCTTCGGCTTCCTTGACCACGGCCTGCTTCGGGCTCACCGGCTCGGTGACGAGCTCGATGATGGCTGCCGGAGCGGCATCGCCACGACGCGGAGCAATCTTGACGATGCGGGTGTAGCCACCCTCACGCTGCTCCATCTGCTCGGCAATCTCGGTGAACAGCTTGTGCACGACGGACTTGTTGCGGATGACACGCATCACGCGACGACGGCTGTGCAGATCACCACGCTTGGCGAGCGTGATCAGACGCTCAGCCAGCGGACGAAGGCGCTTGGCCTTCGGCAGGGTGGTGGTGATGCGGCCACGCTGGAACAGGCTGGTAGCCATGTTCGCGAGCATAAGACGCTCATGAGCCGGGCTGGAGGCCAGACGCGGACCCTTCTTTGGTGTAGGCATTGTTTCTCCTTGAAAGCCCCGTCGGACTCAGGTGGGCAGTTGCCCGAACATCCGAATCCGACGAAGCGGTTAGGTCAAAAGCGGCGAATCACTCGTCTTCCGGCGAGAAGAAAGTGCCGCCTTCGAGGTTGTTGGTATCGAAGTTGCCCAGCGGGGAAGCCTTGAGGGCCAGACCCAAGGACTGGAGCTTTTCCTTGACTTCGTCAATGGACTTCATACCGAAATTGCGGATGTCGAGCAGATCCTGCTCGGTGTGGGCGACCAGCTCGCCGATCGTGTGGATGCCCTCGCGCTTCAGGCAGTTGTAGCTGCGCTGGGTGAGGTTGAGATCCTCGATCGGAACGGCCATCTCCGGGTTGGTTTCCTCTGCCACCGGGGCAGGTCCAACCTCGACGCCCTCAGCCTGGGTGTTGAGCTCGCGGCACAGGCCGAAGAGTTCCACCAAGGTGGAGCCTGCGGATGCGACAGCATCACGCGGGGAGATTGCCGGCTTGGTCTCCACGTCCAGGATGAGCTTGTCGAAGTCAGTGCGCTGTTCAACGCGAGTGGCTTCCACGCGATAGCTCACCTTGAGCACCGGGGAGTAAATCGAGTCGACCGGGATACGGCCGATCTCGGCGTTATCCTGCTTGTTCATCTGGGCTGGCACATAACCGCGGCCACGCTCGACGGTGAACTCGATTTCGAGTTCGCCATCTTCCGCGAGGGTTGCGATATGCATATCCGGGTTGGCGATGGTGACGCCGGCCGGAGGGGTGATGTCACCCGCGGTGGCCTCGCCCTTGCCGCTCTTGCGCAGATACATGACAACCGGCTCATCGTATTCGCTGGTGAGCACGATGCCCTTGATGTTCAGCAGGATCTCGGTAACGTCCTCTTCAACACCCGGCAGAGTGGTGAACTCGTGCGGGACGCCGGAGATACGCACCGAAGTCACAGCCGCTCCAGGGATGGAGCTCAGGAGGGTGCGGCGCAGCGAGTTGCCAAGCGTGTAACCGAAACCAGGCTCGAGAGGCTCGATGGTGAAGCGGGAACGCTGAGGGTTGAGAGATTCCTCGGTAAGTGTCGGACGCTGTGCGATAAGCACTGTGGTTATCCTTTCAGCTTCAGGCCGGTGGTGCACTCACCGGCCATAAGCGGCGTTGGATTGATGATTTCTTCTAGTGCTCAGACGCGACGGCGCTTCGGAGGACGAACGCCGTTGTGTGCCTGCGGGGTGACGTCGGTGATGGAACCGACTTCGAGTCCGGCGGACTGCAGGGAACGGATAGCGGTTTCACGACCGGAACCCGGACCCTTCAC
>OLSC01001172.1_pt1 | contig 26114 bp, 21 predicted proteins | sample 1672881 | NCBI WGS metagenome assembly OLSC01 (sample SAMEA3136733, study PRJEB25190) | human gut metagenome | biome: human gut; feature: human-associated habitat; material: faeces | place: Austria | collected 2013
TGCATAAAAAATCGCTTCGCTCATAGCGCCAACGAATCGGAGATTCCGTTGCTTAAAAATTGCTTCGCTCATGGCGCCAACGACTGCGTCCGTTGCTTTAGTTAATAAGTTGGAAATTATACATTATCCACAAATCAGATAATATATAATTTACTTAGAAGTAAAAAAACTATGAACTGCTCCAAATTCAGTTCATAGTTTTCATTTTGTAAATTTTTATTTTTATGATATTTAAAATTGCATAAAATAATTAAATACCTAATCTATTATTGGATTAAATTTTATTTAAAAGAGTTACCTCTAAACCCCTCATCTTTCAGTTCTTTATCTATGTCTTTTTTCAATTTTCTGTGGTATTCATCTTCTCTATATTCATCTACCATTTCATCTTTTTTGCTTTCTAGGTTGTTAATCACTCCTTTTGCTTCGTGTTTTAAATCTTTTGCCGTATTTTTTATACTATGTCCGACTTTTTGCATACCCTCTTTTACATCATCTTTCATATTTTCCATATGTTTTTTTATACTTGTCATTTTATTTACCTCCTTATTCATATTATTATTTTTCCAAAAAAAATATAAAATATTTATAAGGATTAATAAAATTTAAATATCTTTTTTAAGAGTATATCCTATTCCTTTTACTGTTTTTATATAAGGCAATTTAATTTTTTTCCTTATATTTTTTATATGAGCATCCACTATTCTAGTATCTCCAAAATAATCGTATCCCCAGATACTATCTAATAATTTTTCTCTTGTAACAACTTGCGGGTAATTTTGAATTAAAGATTTTAAGATTTTAAATTCTTTTAATGTTAAATCTACTGATTCATCATCTATTTCAACAGAATATGTCTTTAAGTTAAGTTTAATCTTTTCAAATTCTATGTATGATTCTTTTTGTTCTATTTTCGCTCTTCTTAAAACGGCTTCTACTCTTTTTAACAATAATTTATATGAAAACGGCTTAGTTATATAATCATCACATAACAATTCAAACCCTCTAATTTGATCTTCTTCAGTATTAGCTCTGGTTACAAATATAATAGGAATTTGAGATTCTCTTCTTATCATTGTGCATACAGAAAATCCATCTAAATTAGGAAGATTCACACCTAAAATAATTAAATCATAATCATTTTCTTTATACATATGAATTCCTTCCAAACCATCATCTGCACAATCTACATTATAACCATTAGAGGTCAAAAATTGTTTTAATAATTGTTGACTTGTAAAATCTTCTTGCACTATTAATATATATGCTTCCATCTTCAACCTCCTAAAATTTTCAAAAAGACTAATTTATTATTAATCCACTCTAAATACCAAACCATAACTATCCTAACAAATTATAAAATATTCACTAAAATTTACCTTTAAAAGTATTATAACACAATATCATTTCTAAAAATTTAATTATTTAATTCTTTTTGACTGTTTTATTGTGTTTTTAGTATATTATATTATACCAAAAATATAATAAAAAAGCTCTTTTTTCTAAACATTTTTTTAATATATTATATTTAAATATAAATTATATAAAAACATATACAAATTTTATATATAAAAATATAAAATCAAAAATAAATACAACCAAATCTATACAATTTAATATTGTTTATTATATATAAAATTCACTTCGTTCATGGCGCCAACGAATCGGAGATTCCGTTGCTTAAAATTCACTTCGTTCATGGCGCCAACGAATCGGAGATTCCGTTGCTTAAAAGTTAATAGGTTGGAAATTATATATTATCCACAAACCAGATAATATATAATTTCCTTAGAATTAAAAAAGATATAGGAAATTAGTATAATTTACACTAAATAACCTATATCTTAATAATATTCACTAATTTTTATTTTAAATTGATAATATTCTTTATAAAATAGTTTAATTTATTTATTAATCTATTTTTTTAACTAAATATTTAATTATATGGTTTAAACTTTCTAAGTCTTAATGCATTAGATACTACAGACACAGAACTTAAACTCATAGCAGCCGCTGCTATCATTGGATTTAGAAGTGGACCTCCAAAGATATATAAAACACCTGCTGCAACTGGAATTCCGATTGTATTGTATCCAAATGCCCAGAATAAGTTTTGTTTTATATTTCTGATTGTATCTTTACTAAGTTTTATAGCTGTTGGAACATCCATTAAGTCATTTTTCATTAAAACAATATCTGCTGATTCAATAGCAACATCAGTACCACTACCTATTGCTATACCGATATCTGCTGCTGCAAGAGCAGGAGCGTCATTTATACCGTCTCCAACCATAGCAACAAAGTTTCCTTCAGCTTGTAATTTTTTAACTTCATTTGATTTATCTTCTGGAAGAACTTCTGCTAAAACTATATCTATACCAACTTGAGAGGCAATAGCTTGTGCAGTGTTTTTGTTGTCACCAGTGACCATAGCTACTTTTATACCTAAGTTGTGTAAAAGCTCAACAGCTCTTTTACTGCTTTCTTTTACAACGTCTGCAACTGCAATAATTCCAGCAAGTTCATTTTCAATTGATATAAACATAGGTGTTTTTCCTTGTTTAGCTAATTCATCATATTTATTTTCAACTATATCTAAAGATATATTTAAATCCTCCATCATTTTCACATTACCAAGGTTTATCTTTTTATTATCTATTACTGCATTTATACCTTTTCCTGTAACTGAGTTGAATTTTTCTACATTTATTAAGTCTATATTTTTTTCGTTTGCATATCTAACAATAGCTTCACCAAGTGGATGTTCAGATCCTTTTTCTGCTGATGCCGCTAATTTAAGTATATAATCTTCTTCGTAATTTCCATAAGTTATAATCTCAGTAACCTTTGGCTTACCTTCAGTAATTGTACCAGTTTTATCGAATATTACTGTATCTACTTTATGTGCAAGCTCTAATGCAACACTACTTTTTATAAGGATTCCATTTTCGGCACCCTTACCAGTACCAACCATAATCGCAGTCGGTGTTGCAAGACCAAGCGCACAAGGACACGCTATTACTAATACAGATATAAATATTGTAAGAACAAAAGTCGTATTTTCTTTTCCTATAATAGCCCAAAGTAATGCAGATACAACAGCAATTGTTATAACAGCTGGTACAAAATACCCCGCTACAGTATCTGCAAGTTTTGCTATAGGGGCTTTTGTTCCTTGAGCATCTTCAACAAGTTTTATAATTTGAGCAAGAGCAGTATCTTTACCTACTTTAGTAGCTTCAAATCTTATAAGACCGTTTTTGTTTATACTAGCACCAGTAACACTATCACCAACAGTCTTTTCAACAGGCATACTCTCTCCAGTAAGCATTGACTCATCTATTGATGTATGTCCAAATACGATTTTACCATCTACAGGTATTTTTTCACCAGGTTTAACAACTACAATATCTCCAACTAAAACTTCATCAATAGAAACCTCAACTTCTTTATCATCTACCATAATTATCGCAGTTTTAGGTTGTAGACCCATAAGTTTTTTAATAGCCTCAGAAGTTTTACCTTTTGAGCGAGATTCTAAAAACTTACCAAGAAGAATTAATGCAATTATTATACCAGCACTTTCAAAATAAAGTTGGTGGTGATGAGACATATGCATCTCCATTGATACACCTGCATTTCTTATTAAGTTTATAGTAGTATATAAACTGTATATAAATGCTGAGGATGTACCGATTGCAACTAATGTGTCCATATTTGGACTTCCATGGAATAGTGATTTAAATCCGTTTATATAGAATTTATAACCAACAAGCATAATAGGTAGAACTAATACAATTTGTATAAGTGCATAGTTTATAATATTAGTCTCTGGACTTATTATGTTTGGTACTGGCCAAGGTCCAAATGGCTTTGGTACCATAGGTCCCATAGCTATATAAAATAGTGGTATTGCAAAACAAATTGCAACTATAAACTTTCTAAATAAAGTGTCTCTTTCTTTATCTTTTCTTTTTTGGTCTTCGTCTACACTTTCTTTATTTTCTTCAGTTATAGGCTCATATCCAGCTTTTTCAATAGCTTTTGTGATTTGAGAAAGTCTAACTTTTGTAGGATCATAAGTAATAGTCGCCTTTTCTGTAGCAAGATTTACACTAGAATCCTCAACACCGTCTAGTTTTTTAGTCACTCTTTCTACAGCTTTTGAACAAGATGCACAAGTCATACCATGAATAGTAAGCTCGATTTTTTTGATATTAGATTCTTCAATAGGTTCATAACCGACCTTTATAATAGCGTGATTAATATCATCAAGACTTACTTTGTTTTCATCATATGAAATGACAGCCTTTTCAGTAGCTATATTTACGTTAGATTCCTTAACTCCATCAAGCTTCTTTGTAACTCTTTCTACAGCCTTCGCACAAGCAGCACAAGTCATGCCACCGACTTTCATCTCTATTTTCTTTATGTTTTCTTCCTCTTTAATTAATTTATACCCAGCCTTACTAATCGCCTTTTCTAGTTGATTATAGTCGACTTTATCATCTTCAAATTCTACAGTTAATTTTTCTGTAGCTAGATTTACATTTTGGTTTACAACACCATCGAGCTTTCTAACAGCTCTTTCAGCAGCATTGGCACAAGATGCGCATGTCATGCCTTCAACTTTGTATGTCTCTTTTACTATATTGCTCATGAGATAATCCTCCTTATTTTTATTGTTTACAAAATTTGCGCGTTTTAAATATCTCTTTTATATTTTGTTAATATATGTTTTAAGATGTTTTAAGGATTTAAAAATACCCCCTATAGGTATAATAATAAGACATATTGGTGAAAATTTCAATATCAATTTGATATTTTTTGAATTTTATTTGAAATAATTTATAGCTTTAACATAAACACTTTATTTTAAACCTTTCAAATACTATGCTACCATTATAATATAAATGAAAAATATGAGAAAATGGAGTTGGAGCAAACAAAACTTTAACCGGTGGATTGAGTTTACAAACACTTGAAACGTATAAAGACTTTATAGGTACAGACGAAATTTCCTTTGGTTGTAAAAAAACATTCTTGGGGTCAACGCGTAGTTCGTTTATATGATCCAGATAAGCATATTATTGAGGTGGGCGAAGATATAAAAGTGCTTTGTAAGCGATTTTTAGATAGGGGTATGACACCTGATGAGGTTGCAGAGCATATGGATGTTCCTATGGAGTTTTTAAAAAAGTATATGGTGTTAGGTATATATACCTGATATCTAACAAGTTAAAAAGTGTTATTTCTTAGATATCATTTTAATTTGTAGTATTTTTTTGTAAAAATATGTTATAATATATATTGCCTTAGGAATATAGTCTTAAGGGATTTTAGTTTCGATGACTCTGCGTATGATTTCATTTAACTCGAGACTTCTTATAGAATCATCGTGTATAGTTATTATTGTTCTTATCACATCTGATATAATAATTAAGATTAAGATAAACAGTATTTGATTGTACATTGATTTCACCTCTATATTTAGATTACCTAGAGAACTAAGTATATTATAACACACTGTAGTGTTGGGAGGTAAATAGTAGCGATAGGCCATATGGCTGAGGATTTTAAGTATGTGCTTACTAGTTAGATTTTATAATAGCTACGAATTATATAACTAGTAAGCTCTACAAGGAGTGTATCTATGAATAATAAGTGCAATAAAATTTTTAAAAATAAGAAGTATGTACATTTTGATGTTAGAAAAAATCCCGATAACAATCTAATCAAAAAAATTAAAAATCCTAATTGGATTGAACATCACGCCTTCTATCCTTTTATACATTATATAATAAAATCTAACAAAACTATATCTGATATTGATGGTAGAAATAACATACGTAAAAATAGAGAAATATACTATTCATCTCATATAGATAGATAGATATATCTATCAGTATTATGGATATCAATTAAATAATAAATATAATAAAATAGCTAAAAAATATGGTATTAATAAAGCTTCTATAGCATATAGAAATACTTTTAAAGGTAATTGTAATATTCATTTTGCTAAAGAAGTTATAGATTTTATATCCAAACAAAAACTTGCTTTTGTATATGTTAGTGATTTTTCAAAATTTTTCGATCAATTAAACCATAAATATTTAAAAGAAAAATTATGTCAAACACTAGAATGTGACAAATTGCCCAATGATCATTATAAAGTATATAAAAGTATAGTAAACTTTACATATGTTGAGCGAGATGACATTTTAAGCTATAAAAATATTGATATCAATGAGTTCAATAATTTAGACAGTATATTTGACACTACAAAAGAATTTCAAATGTTTAAACATAAATATTTAAAAAAACACAAAAACTCTGATTACAGAAAATTAAAAATAGGTATACCTCAAGGTTCTTCTATTAGTTCAGTTTACTCTAATATATATATGATTGATTTTGACAAACAACTAAATGATTACGTTACTAGCAATAAAGGGTTATATAGAAGATACTGTGATGACATTGTCATTGTAATCCCTATTAAAAATAATATATATGAATATAATAAACATATCGAAAAAATTAATTCTATAACAAAAAGTATTCCTAATTTAAATATGAATGATAAAAAGACTTTTAAATTTATATTTAAGGATAAAATTTTTACTGAAATTGATGGTAAATCAAAAAAGTCTTTTAATTATTTAGGCTTTTATTTTGATGGCAAAAAAGTTTTAATAAGAGATAAAAGTCTATATAAATATTATTCTAGACTTTATGAAAAACTAGAAACAGTTTGTAAATACACTTCTTCATATAATAGAAAAGTTTTTAGAAAAAAATTATACAATTTATATTCTCATTTAGGAGCATATCCATCTAAAAATTCCCAAAAACATTTTGGAAATTTTTTAACCTATGCATATAAGTCTTATGAAGTCTTTGGTACTGATAATAATTATGAGAATTTTATAAAGAAACAAGTTGCTAGACATTGGAAAAAAATTAATAATATATTAAAAAAATGTGATTCAAAATTAAAACATGACTAGACTTATTATTCGACTGTGTGAAACAAAGGCATAAACTAAATTAGCAAGTCTATGCCTTTGAAAAATTTTCCTAAAAAGTTATTTACAGAAAAAATTTCAAACTCTCTTTTCTATTTACTACTTATATATAAAATATCTAACTATATCAGGATATTGTTTAGATTTATTCTTTAATAAATTAATTATATATGATCTAATTTGTATCGCTCTTTGTACAGCTAATTCACCTTCTTCTAACGAAGGTTCAAATCCCCCATGTATAACTCTATTTCTTTTTAAATATGTATCTCTATACCAATTTCCCACGTCTCCATATCCTTTTATATTCCACTTTCCTCCAATCCTTTTACTCATTTCTTTTTTTACTATACTCATAAATGGAACGTCATTCATTTCTTTTTCAATGGTAATTTCATCATTACCTTCATTTAACAAAAATTCTCTATATAAGGTTCTTATAAAACTTTCTACTGATAATTGTGCTAATATAATGCACTCTTTATTAAATCCATCATCTCTGTATCTTAACGTCCTCATCATTATTTCTTCTGATGTTATAAATGGATTAACTTTATTTTCAATAACATTTTTATATAAACTTAATATTTCTGGTATTTCTTGTAATGTTATCAATTCCTCTTCTATTTCAACATTATGATTTAATAAAAATAATCCACTTTCAGATTCTTCTCCAGATTTCAAATTTATAATTCTATATAAGCTACATGGTTCTAACATCTGTACATTTACTCTATATATTTTTGTATTTTTTGTTTTTATAATAATAGATAAAATAATATCATTCAATGTTTCAATTAATTTATCAAATATCTCATTCATTACTTTTTCATCATTGTCTAAAACTTTATTAGTTATATAAATAGATTCAACTAATGTATATTTTTTATCTGCAAAAAGAGAATCATCTTTATTAGCAACTGAAAAAAGTGGTTTTTCTAAATTTATTGATTTGAATAAAAATGTACAAATATAATTTTCACTTCCATAAATATTCAATACAGTTTCATCTTGTATAGGTATATAATAAGGCAAACGCACCATAAATTGTATTAATGATTTTTCATCAAAATCAAATTTGCTCCCTATTCTTTCATCCTTTAATTCTTTATATTTATTATAATCTACAGTAAAATGTAACTTTGTATTTTTCATATTTTATTCCTCCATCTTATTGGTAATTTATATATGATTTAAGATACTAAATATTTTTCATATCCAACCATTCATCAAATACTTTCTCTTCTCATCTACATCTAGAACCTTCGAGCAACTCTCCCAATCAATTTCACCAACACAAGTTTGATATCTTAAATCAAAAGGATGCTTTTTAGGAACTGAGTCTATTCTTTCCTTAGCTTTTTCTATATCATTTAATGCAACATCTATCCATACATCTTGTAAAATATCCGGAATTTGGCCAAATAAATTATGAATATTTTCTAGTCTTTCTGATAGTATATGATGAACTTTATCTTCGACTGAATCTTTATATCTCATATTGTATATATAAACTTCATCGTATACTTGTCCTATTCTTTGAATACGTCCTTTTCTCTGCTCTAATCTAGTTGGATTCCATGGTAAGTCCAGATTTATAAGTGAACCTAAAGTTTGTAAGTTTAAACCCTCACTTGCTGCATCAGTACCAACAAGAACTTTAATTTCTTTATTTTTAACCATTTTCTTTATATTTTCTTTGCTGCATCTTTCATAAATACTATTAGTAAAAATCCCTGATTTATCTCCGCCTGCATATATACCTATTTTAACTTTTCCTAAGTCCTTTGATAAATTTTCAGCTACCCAATAGGCTGAATCATAATATTGTGAGAATATAACACATCCTCGTCTTAACCATTTATCCTCAACAAGAAGTTTATAAACTAAATTATATTTAGGGTCATTATCAATATTTTCATCAAGCATATATACTAAATTATTTAAACATTGAATTTCCTCAGGGCTTAAATCTTTAAACTCACTTAATACTTCATTACTTGATTCTAATTCTTCATCTTCACTACTATCATCTAATAATCCATTAACATCTGCTAATAACTTTTTAGCAGTATTTTTACCAGCTATCATCGTACTACCAAGTCTTTTTAATAATAAGGTTTTGAAAAATCCTCCGCCTTTTACTCTCTTTTTAAGAAGTTCACAAAATTGTTCCGCATAATTATAAGCCTCTTGCAAATATACAGGTAATACTATAGCTTCTTTTTTATTTTCGCCAAACAACTTTACTTTAACAGGTTTTAAATAAGGCTCATTAGTTTCTGGATTTATTGTAGTTTCCAAATAATCTCTAGTTCTTCTGACAATATGTCTGATATAAGGATTATAATTTTGTATATAGTCACCTTGAATAAGTCTTTCTAATCTACTTAAATCTGGTTTTCTAAGCTTGTCCTTATCACTATGTTTTAAAATAAATTTATCATCTTTTAATTCAATACTTCTTCTAATCCTTTCAAAGTTTCTATCTTCTGATGATGGTGGAAATGGGTCTCGAACCCATTCAAAAATTTCACTTTGTCTTTTTAATACTTCTTTTCCCATAACTAAATCTAAACCTTTGTTTGGATAAGTCCTCCACTGACTTAGTACACTCCCCAAAACACTGTCATTCTTTTGTGCTAAAATACTCATAAGGTCGTATGCTTCTATTGGATATAGTTGAACAGGAGTAGCAGTAGCAAGTAACATACTTTTTGTATTTCTAGATATCTGAAGTAAAAATTTCATAAGATTATTAGGGTCAGCCTTTTGATCCATTTTATTTTGACTAAGATTTTTTCGTCTCGCTCTATGACATTCATCAACGATAATACATTCATATTCAATTTCTAATAGTTTTTCTGTTATTGGAGAGTTTGATGTGATTAGCCCTTGTGATATGATACCTACTCTTCTTGGACATTTTTTTATACATGATATATCTGATGATACATGTTTTATTCCATTTTCATCTATCCAGTCCTTACCATCCCATACTGCTGAAGGCATATCTAACAAGCCATTTATCTCTTCTTGCCATTGCCAAATCAGTGTCTTAGGTGCAATTACTAGCACTGGTTTATTTCCATAAAGCGCCATAAGTTGTGCTGATAAAGCTAATTGTACAGTTTTACCTAAACCAACCATATCAGCTAATATATATCTTGCTCCATAGCTTTTTTTATGTTCATTAAATGCTAAGTTAACAAAGTATTTTTGATGATTCCAAAGACCTAATTCTTTTCTATATACCGAAGATTCAACTACTACCTCAGCAGGATTACATTCTTTTTTCCAATCATCTATTTTGCCTATTTTTTCTCTAGAAGAAATTCTCTTTATATCCTCTATTATAAAATCACATAAAGGAACAGCATATTTGCTGTTCCATAAGGAATTAAATTCATCTTGAACCCACTTTACAGCTTCATCTGAATCATCTTCCCATATCATTTCATAATTAATTTTAAAAGCTGAATAAGATTCATTTATACTTCCTATAAAAGATATTTTTGTATCATCTTTAAAAGTAATAACCCCTGCCTTACCATGAATCAATCCAAAAGCGTCATTAGGCATAACTCTAACTTCTAGCTTTTTGCTTTTAAGAAGATTATATAATTTCACTAATTTTTTAGGAATGTTTTTATACTCTTCCTCTGGATTATTAGAACACCAATCCTTTCTCATAGCATTTTGAGCTGCTATTGCAGTTTTAACATCTTCTATATTTAAATCAGAATTACAAATTACTCTTACCTTACCTTCTATGTTTTCTAAATCTTCTCCACTTAACTCTAATATGGAAGACCTAAAATAACCAGCTATCCTATCATAAGACTTAGCATTTTTTAATTTTTTATTTAAAAAACTTTCATCTAATTTTTCTTTTCTAGAAGAATATCTATTTATCATTTCTAACTCCCTCTATTCTAAACCCCATCATTTCTAACTAGCTCTACTAATATTTTTGCTGATTTAGCATCTTTTTCCCAATGTTTCATATTTTCTATGTATTCTAATGTTGCTATATAGTCTAGTATTTCAATTATCTTACTTCGTTCATTCCAATAGTCATTTACTTCATTTCTCAACCACGCTTTCCCCTTAGTTGCATCTTCTTCCTTGGTTGATTTGTACAATGCTATAAGAATATTTCTCAGTATAGAATGACCGAATTTAGTATTATCATTTGTATATTTCATAGCAAATTCACTGGCAGTTTTTAAACGTGCTTTATTAGCCTTAGTATTTGCCATCATATCTGAATATTCATTTACCCCAAATCCTCTGCCTAATTCCTGATATGCACTTAATTTATATACATTATTTTTTTCTGTATCTAACCCTTTAATATAGAATCTTTCTTCTGGCAATAAAGTTTTCCATGTATAAGAATCAAATCCATTCGGTGTTAAATAGTCAAATGCTATTTTTACTGCATCATTAATTATATCTACTATAGGAGATTCCCCATCAGATTTTGAAAGTTCATACTGCACATCTATATCTTCTATATTTTTATATGAAGTTAAAATTTTTAACGATGCTGCATAAGCTGCAAGTAAATAATCTGCATCAGTAAAGTTTGGATCTTCTTTGTCATCTAAGTCTCTCATTGTATCTATTTGTAACTTAACTTCATCTTCTATTTCTGGATATAATTCATCTAGGTATACAGTTTCATCTGAGTTTTGTTTTCGAAGAACTAATAGAACTGTTCCCTTTACATAATTTCCACTATCTTTAAGTCCACCAGAATCTGTTTCTGTAGCTACATTCCATGCTGCTGTAACTTGAAGTCCTGACTTCCATAATATTAAAGCAAGTTGTGCCCATACATTAACATTTTGATGAGTAAACATTACAACTTGAAACCCATATTCCGTTGTATTTTTAATTAAATTTGAATATATATCAATCATACTATTACTAAATTCTTCATCTTTACCTTTTACAGCTAATATTCTTTTACTATCTGAATACCAACCTTTGAATATTTCATCAATTTTATTTTTATCCCATGACAAAAAAAATTCTGACAATTCATGATAATTTACTGCATCAGCATATGGTGGATCAGTAATCCATAAATCACATGTACTATCAATCATTCGTGCATCACAAGGTTTTATTTCATTTACATTAACCTTTATTTTTTTATTATTTATATTATACATCCAGCTATTATATAAATTTAATATTCCTCTACCAGAGTAATTATATAATGGATTTAAAGCTTGATTTATAAATACACTTTTACTATTTTCATTTGCCTTACTCGAATCCCAAATTCCTAATTTTGAGTCCCAGTCTGCGCATTTATTTAATCCTAATATCCCTAATACATATTCACTTTTATTTTGTGCTAAATCATTTATTTTTTTGTTTATTAACCCATGTATTAATAATTGTCTTGGATTAAATAATTGATGCCAATACTTCCATCCCCTCTCTCGGTACAGACGAGTAGTCTCTTCTCCTTTTTCTATAATCATATCTGGTATATATCCATTATATATACCATCTTCAAAATATTCATTCAATAAGTCAATCACCTTCTTTTCTCTCTCGTTGTCTAATTTACTTGGGGCTTTATAATATCTTTTTTCTTTAACTTTTCCTTTATTATCAATTTCTTTTTTTATATACCTTATACAATATAATCTTTCTCTTAGCGCATCATCTGATTTATTCATAAACTCATTTTGTGACCATTTTCTAATCCCATATATTTTATTTCCTTCACTATCTACTCTATCATTTCTTATTACTGATATAGCTGTTTCAGTTTTACAATGTGGGCAAATCATTTTTCCAGATTTAATTGTTGCTGTTTTTTCACATTCTTTAACTTGATTACTTGTAACCTTTTGTTTTATTTCTATATCATAACCATTATTTCCATTATCCTTTAAAACAGCTATTGTTTTTGTTCCTTTCCCGATTATCCATGTTGGTGATAATGGAACTAAATATCCACATTCAGGGCATACAGCTTCATTACAATATAAATACGATATAGCCCTATCTCCTTCTTCATTAGTCTCGATTCCCCACTCTTGTATTTGTCTATCTACTTCATCATATACTTTTTGTTGAAATTCTCTTAATTTATCAATTTCCTCATCTGATTTGCTAAGTATATTTAAATCTGCCCATGTTAACAAGCATGCAATTGGATTTAAATCAGATGCATAAACCTCACACCCCATTCTTGCAGCTTCAAAAGGAATACTTCCTCCACCTGCAAAACAATCTCCTACTATTGGAGTATGTCCAAATTTCTTTATACCCAATTCATTTACTAATGATTGTAAACTATCTGCATTAGTTCCTAAGTAATTATTTATATCATCCCATTCTTCCTTACTTAGTACATTGTCTAATTCCTCTGGTCTACAACATAATTTTATTTTTTCATCATATGATAATCTATTAAAACATGTTTTTTGTAACTCTTGCTTTTCTTCACTCTTAATTCCTCTAATATATTTAGGTGTTCCTTTATCATCTATTACAAAGTATTTTTCCTTTTCAGTATTATCAAGTAATCTATATATATCTTTAGTTGATAAAGATTTTGTTTTTCTCTTTAATAATCCATCTTCATCCATTGTTAATAGTTTTAAATATATTTCTCTATCTTTTACTGGATTATCTGTAGCAGGTAATAACAGACCTAATATAGTAGCCCTTACTAATATAAGCGGTTTTCTTCCCCACCATTTTCCTAGACCCGTTAAAGTCTGGCCTAGGTTAGCTTTTCTTTCTTTATAACTTTCTTTTGATATTTTTGATACTGGAAACTGTACCTCTATAAATGATTTATCCCCCATAGCATTTTTCCCCTTTTTAGTATTTACATTCCAAACCAATCTACTTGATTGTTTTGTATTTCTTCTATTGGATTTTCTGATAGAGCATATTTTATTGCTCTTCTCCATCCTCTTCTATCGTAAGCACCTCCTGTTGCAGCATTTGTCATTGTATATAACCACCATCTCTCTGTTATATCCAATCCTAACCAATTTTTTATCGCAGTATCAATAACGGCTGTTTGGCAGTCTTCTATTGCCCATACAAGTAAAAGTAATTCTTTACCTAACAATCTATCTACTGGATTATCTCCTGTTTTCCACTTTGCTTGTCTATATATAGATATATTATTTTCTTTTAATCTATTTCTAAATTCATTTTCAACTGCTTTACTTATTAGGTTCCATTTTTCTTTTGGAATATCTGCTTTTAATTTATCTTGCATGAGATTAATAATTTGTTTATCCTCTTCTTGCCATACAAAACGTTCATATATTTTTATATTTTGATCCTTTGCTGTACTTCTTGGTATTTTAACCAGAAAATGATGTTGATTTTCTTCTGGTATAAAACCAAATCCTATAGCCTTTCTTGTTTGTGACATTATTGCTCAATCTCCTCTTCTTTAAAATCTTCTAATGTCATTTTTTTATCAGCTACTACATCTAAAAAACTTTGACCAGTTTTATAATATGCTTGTCGATAATCTAAAGTTATATCTGTTTTTTCTTTATCAAATAAATTAGTTTTAATATTTTCTATTTGTGATTCTAATTTTTCACCTTCTATAAAAGCTTCTTTACCTGTAGATATCTCTATCCATTTTTCTGTATCTTTAGATGTGCTTATACATACAGAAATATCCGAAATTTCGACATTAAATTTTTTAAATCTTTCTAACTCTTTATATACTTCTGCTGTTTCATTTATTTTTATATTTTTTCTAAGCATTAATGATTTTTCTTTATTTATTTGAATCCTATCTGGCTCTATATCTACTTTATTTATCTTTATCTCTAATTTATTTGATTCTATACCATCTTTTTCAGCTATTGCTAATACATATACAGTATTCTCAGGAATTATAAATGGTTCATCATAAATTCCTCCATGTTCTTTTGGATTTGAACCATCTGTAGTGTATTTTATTGTTGCATCTGGAATAGCTTTTAATTCCATATATCTATTATTATTCTTTATAAACTCTGAATATTTTAAGTCAATCTTGTTTTTCCAGTGATAAACTTCTCCAGTTTCATTAACTCCAGAACTATCTACACATAAAAAGTCAAGTTTTAATTCTTTTGTTTTAAAATTATTTAAATCCTCAACTTGCATAGATGCTGATGTTGGATCTGAATCTATATCATAATAAACTTTATCTCCATATATGTTTTTTATACTAAGAGTTACTTCACCAGTTTCTGAATCTCTATAAACTTCTCTTACACTTACTTGAGTTTTTTCTATAAATGGCCCTTTTTCTATATATCCTCCATTTTCACGCCAAACATCTTTGCTTACCATATTATTTTTTAATGTTTCTAATGCAGAAGGTATATGCCATTGCCATTTGCCATCCATAGCTGCACGCTCTTTAATATCTATAAATCTCATTTGTTTTTGAGTAAATATTCTATCTTCACATTTTTTTCTGAACATGTCTCCACTAACATCTTTTTCAAATTTTCTTCTATCAGTAAGTACCTTTATAATTTGTTCTTCACCATTATAATTATTTTCTTTAAACTCCATTAAAAAATCTGCGCTTATTAGACCTTTGCTTGAAGGATAATAGATTTTACTAAAAGTCTCTCTTGCTGATTGTAATATACTAAGTTTTATCTTATCTAACTTATCTTGTGCTTGCTTATATTGTGGATTATTTTTTAGTGTTCTTTCTTTATCCATATCGCTTATTATTTTCTTCATTCCTCGATATTCTTTTGATGATTGAAGTAATTTGTCCATTGTACCTTTATTTCCAGATAAAAACATTACTCTATTTTTGTATTTTGTGTAGTCATAAAAGTCTTGTAAATCTTTGCTTAATCCATTATCCTTTGCATTAGGTTCAAACAGTACTAAAGTTATCTTATCTTGTTCCAATTTGATTTCATCTATAGCTGGAAATACCTTTACATTTTGATAACAAGTATTATTACTTGGCTTAAATTTATCTTCTAAAAATACTCTTAGTTCTTTTTTTGCAGCATCATTGTCATATGATTCTACTAATGTATTAAGTTCAGCTATCATATTTTTAGTATTTTGAAAATATAACTTTCCATTATCAGTACTGTTTATATACCAAGCTTTTAAAGTATATTCCTGTAATGATTTTTTAATTCTAGTTATATCTTTTTCTGGTTCTGTTAAATATCCTATTATTTCTGATTCTGTTAAACCTAATATAGCATTAGGTACATCTGCAAGAGATGATACCAATATGATTTTACTTAAATCACTCATATTGCTGTCATCCATTTCATTATCTATTGCTTCTGCTATACCCTTTCCATTTGCTTGTATATCATGTGATATAGCATTTGCTAATGAAGGTTTAATAGTTTTTATTTGTCCTAACATATTAGTATCGTTTAAATCCATGTCATAAGGATTTATAATATATTTTTTATCTGCTTTTCCATTTGTATAAATTTGAGATACAATTACTCTCATAAGTCGTATTAACCCTCTAGTCTGTTGAAAACCTTGATTTTCTTTAAATCTAGCATAAAGATCCTTTAATGATGGATGGAAAGGATATGAATCCTTAATTCCTATAAATATTTGTTCCGGTGACATATTTGTATATCCCATTTGTTTTGCTTCTGATACTTTATCTTTAAAAGCATTAGCTATTTCTATAATATCTTCATTTGATGGAATTTTTTCGAATAGTCTTTTTCTAAGAATGTTATAAACATCATCTGAGTTTGTCCCGACTGGTTCTATATTTAATGCAGAACGACTAACTTCTCCTTCTAACTCTTTAAATGTTGATTGTAATTGTTCGCTACCACTTTCATAAGTAGCTTTTAAATCTGAAATTACAACACATACATTAGATAGCTCTTTTTTACCTAGCGCATTAAATAAATTTGCAAGGGCTGTTATTGTTACAACTGATAAGTTTGAATCGCCTATCGCTTTCGATTTTGCATTTTCTAAATAAGGTGGTATTTCATCTAATAAAATAAGTAGTGGCTCTCCTTTTAATAAATTAATCCACGCTGTTTGCCCTGGTGCTTGAAGTGGTGAATAATAATCTTTGAATTGTTCTTTTTTCCCTAATTGCTCTGCAATTGCTCCCCATATTCCAAATTCTGCATCACTTTCTCTTCCTGTAAACCCAACTACTTTTACTTCTCCTATATAAGATTCCTTAAACATATCTCCTAATACCTTATTTCTAACTTGAGGATATTTAGCTAATAATGCTAAAGCAATCATATTGTGTGTTTTTCCTCCACCCATTGATTGTGTTAACTTAATTAAACCTGATGCATTTTTTCCATGAAATCTCTTAAATGCAGTTTCTACTAAAAGCTTCATTCCTTCTGTTGCAAAGTTTTCATTAAAAAATTCATTTGGATCTATCCTATTTTGTATTAAATCTGTTATTTCTAAAACGTCATCTCTCGTATTGTCGTCAAATACACTTTGTCTTGGAGTGCATGCTTGACACAATGTTTTCATTATATATCTCCCCCTGTAAATTTTACGTTTCTAGCTAATCACTTTTGATAAAATTTCTAATCTTCTCTTTCCACATCTTTGTTTTAATACTTTTGCATAATCTCCATTTTTTATGATTTTTGAATAGTTATTTTCATATATAATTTTGATGTTTTTTATCATTGATTCTTCATTAATTTCATCATTTAAATATGAATCTATAACTTTATTGATAGCTGTGGATATTTCAGTTTGATTTTTATAAAATCTTTTAACTTCCATACTTCTACCCCATTTGTAGTTTTTTGTATTTTATTTATATTCTAATTATCTATCATATTTATTGATATTTCAATAATCTGCAAATTTTGTCTAAAGAAATACATATTTATTTATTTCAATTTTTATTTTGATTTATCTTTTCAATTTAAAATTTTTTACATAATAAAAAATCACTTCGCATATATGCATCATAAGCATCTACACAAAATGATTTTCATAAAAACTATCCTACAAATATACTTATCACAAAGTTGTTAAATAGAATAACAGTATGCAAAACAATACTACAAATACATCTCTCGCAACTGGTTAAAACTGATATAAATTCCTACCTTATTTAAATGATTAACTCTCTCATAATACAATTTCTCAAGCACCCTCTCAAAATCCTTACCATAATGCAATAAATTATGACAGTGACTGCAAAGCGACACCATATTTTCTTCGACATCTAATGACACATCAAATATATCTGAATAAGCCATTGGAACAAGGTGGTGTGATTCTGTATATCCAACATCTACATTTCTTCGTAAAAATACTTCATGCTCAGAATCAACTTCACATTTATGGTTTGCCTTTTTCAATGCATTCATTGCTACTTTTCTATCACGTATATATGTTTTAATTCCATTTTGAATTGTATATTTTTGTTTTTTCTTTTTATCATATTTATAAGTAAAGCTTTCATCGACATTTATTTTATCGATATAATTTTTTAAATCATATTCTATATTATTCTCTTCTTGCAAAGTTTTTTTTATCATATCTATCTCATTTGATTTAATATAATTAGCTAGTTCTTCTGACACTTTGCTTGGACCTTGAACTGATTTTAGACCATTTTGTTTTAGATTTTCCAATGTAAACTTATTTTCTTTATATTTTGTTATAAGCTCTAACTCCATATATCTCCCATAGTTTTCGTAATTATCTCCTTTTAATATAAATTCTCGATCTTTTTCTGTATCTGCATAATCTAAATCAACTTTTCTCGCAATACATTTATAGCGAATTTCTTTAATTGGACTTGTTACATATATGTAAACTATATCACCCTCATTTACATTTGTACTTTGCTTCCATTCAACCTTGTCTAATTTATTAAACACGCCACAAATATCGTAATATGCTGGATTGCAAGGTATTACCCATTGTGTTTTTTCAGCCTTAAATAATTTACTCTTCACATTTGTTGTCATTATATCTTCCTTATTCTCCCCATTTTATATTTTTAATTTTTATAAATATTATATATAATCTATTTTAACATCAATCTCCACAAAAACAACCACTGAACCCAAATGCACCTACCAAGCTGACCAAAATCAACACCCCTAGACTTAAACGTACTCCTTAGATCTTTAACAGTCATCACCCTTATACTCTAAAGTTCTAACCAGGTCTCCAAAAATCACACCATCCTGACCAAAATCCACGCATTCGATAAAAAACACCCTATCACTTAACTCAAAAGTCCACCCTTACCGTATTTTCTTCCCCTTTATCCAAACCAAAATACGAATAAAACTGATGAAAACATGGACCAAATAACTCCTCTACTATATAATTCTTACTAAATAAAAAAACTAAATATAAATAAGCGATACAGCTTTATAAAAAGCCCTATTTCTTTCAATATTTAAATCTACTAAAAAATGGATAATACCTCTTCAATCATGTGGCTGAATCTACGTCAAATTAGTAATAATTTTTGACTTATAGTTAAAAACATATTATATTGAAAATAAGGCATAGGCTAAATTAACAGGCCTATGCCATCTAAAAAATTATGATATAAAGTTATTTACAGAAAAAATTCAAACTCTCTATATTCACTAACTTTTATTTTAGTAGTTTACACAAAAATAGTTATATTTTCCTATGCTTAATATATACACAGAGTCCCTTTTCATCACTTCTTTTTAAATCTCTTCCTACTGTACCTTTATCTAAATTTAATTTTTTGCATATTTCCATAACTTTTAATCCACTATTATATAGTTCGCAAACTACCTTCATTCTCTCTTCTCGTATTTCATCTGGTCTTTTGTAGTCACAAAGTCCCATTTCTTTTCCTTTTATTAAATAATTATAAATTTGATCCTTTTTAAGTTTTAATTTTTTCTCTATTTCTCTTGGAGTTAAACCTTCATTATATAATTTACAAGAATCCTCTATTTTTTTATTAAACTTTTCAGTACTACTTAAGTAAATATCACAAAATCCAGCGCCTCTTGCTTCAATAAGATATTTCACAACTGTTGTATCATCAACTTGCATTTCTTTAGCTATTTCTTTTTCAGATAGCCCAAAATTAAATAACTCTGCTGCTTTTATACAATTCTCATTTTTTATATCAGATTGTGTTTTATATTCACATTTACCTTCTTCTTTATATTCTCTTAATATTTTATTTATTGAGCTATAGCAAACACCAGTTTTTTCACTTATAGTTTTTCTACTATTACCTTTTGTGAATAATTCTAAAACATTTTGTCTTTTTTCATTTTCCAACCTGTCTTTATCACATATATATGTATACCCATAAAAATCGGCACTTTCTTTTAAAAAACGCATAATAGCTTTTTTACTTATCTTTGTTTCCTGTACAATATCATTTATATAATATCCTTGTTTATATAGCTCAATAGCTCTTTTTCTAAAATTCGTCATAGTTATAACTTCTATATATTCTCTATCAAAGTCTTTAACATCAAAAATATTCATAAATTGAGTGTTGTCTAATATGCTATTTTTTATATATTCAAATTCAGATTTTTTACAATCAATAGTTATATACCTTTCCTCTAATATTCCATTCTTTATTGCCATTTCTTTTTTTAATTTATCATTTTCAACTTCATCTTCTGATTTTACTCCTTGAAAATAGCTAAAATCATGTCCCTCATCTGGATAGTGTTGAATACCATGCATTTCTATAATACAATTTTCTGATGGAATGTAAAAATCATACTTTTTCATTCCCTTTAGCCCATTTTCTCCCTTACTCCACTCAAATACGTGTTGTGTTTCAAAATCATACCCTGCGTATGAAAGAACTGCATACATAAATTTCTCACCATATGATATACCATCTCCACATTTAGGACATCTCTTTGTTTCCATTTCTTGTGCATATGCTTTTCCTATATGTCCACAATTTTTACATAGATATTTATATGCTCTATATTTCTTCTTATTTTTTGTTGATATATGAGTTTGTTCTAATATTTCTAAATCATTGATTACTTCCCCTACTTTAAATTCATAAGGAAATATATAGTACTCTAGAATTGTTCCTAAGCGACATCTATATATATTATCTATTGTGATTTCTACTGGTGCATTATCTTTATATTGTACTTTTAAATAAAATCTATTTCTATTTTTCTCTCGTCTTGAGTAATAATCAGTTATTAAAAATTCTCCTTCTATACCTCTATAATAAAATTCTATTTTATATCCTATACTTTTGGGCCAATTTATCAAACCATTATGATATCTTGTTTCGTATTTTGGCAAGTTTTCAAGGTTAATCCAACGTTCTTTATTTAAATTCATTATCTTCTTCCTTCTATAATATATTTTTTATTTTTTTATCTTTTACATATAAAAAGAACCCCCAATAAGAGGTTCTAGAAATTATATACCTAGATATTCTTTTAATGCACTTTGTAATATCGCAGAACAATTTACTTTGTTCTCCATTGCAATATCATTTAACCATTTTGGTATAGTAAGAGTCTTTTTTATACATCTATTTTTCATTTGATCTCTTACAGGAATCATCCATATATCTATTAAAACAATACTTTGAGTATGCTCTGTTTTTATTAGATTTATCTGAGATGGTTCTGGAATTTCTTCTTCATCTTCTTCTAATCCATATATATATAATTCTAGTACTTCTTTGGCATTTTTAAATGCTTCTTCCTGAGAATCTCCACAAGTTATACATCCAGGTAAATCTGGAAAAGTAACTGTTATTCCATCTTCATCAAAATCAAAAATAGCAGGATATATATATTTGTCTTTTATGCTCATAAAAATACCTCCTAAATAAGTAGCTGAGGGAAACTATTGCTTCCCATACTCAATTTGGGCTTGTAAAAAAATACTTTTTATAGTTTTAAGTGGCAAATCCTTTTTAGGATGAGTTACTGTAACACGCCCCTTTTTAGTTGGATGCTTAAACATATGATGAGACCCTCTACAGCTCACTTCAAACCACCCATCTTGTTTTATGATTTTAATAATTTCCCTCGAGCTCATAGCATAAATACTCATCAAGAAAATCCTCCTTTGTTTTTAATCATAAAATTTTTATAAAATGTAATTTTTAACAATACATTTTTAAGAACTTTTTAACTTTTAAATAGAATAATCTTGATCTTTTTCCTAACAAATTCAGAATCTTTATAAGTATTTATACGTATATTATATACGTATAATTTATATTTTTCAATAATTTAATTCAAAAACTAATCATATATTTATTTAATATTATAAGTACCTTCATACCCTTCACTACGATAAGGATATATCTTAGTATTTGTAATATATATTCGTAAAAAATTATAAGAAAATAATCTGTTTATCTTTAATCGCCCATATTAGATCATCTATAGGTATTGATGTAGCTATCTGATTTAAATCCTTGCCATAATACAATAAGTTGTAACAATGCCTACAAATCATTTCCTCGACATAAAATAAATCTGTCAAAATTACATATAAAATCCCTTTTTCTAAGATTTTTCAACCATTATAAGATATAATTAATTAAGAGAATAATTAACTAAACTAACAAATCAAATACATATCCAATAAAACATTTCTACGTTCTCTAAATTTACATACAAGGGGTTGATTATTATGAAATTTACTATGTGTGGATTTTCTCAACAGGCTGCTTTGGAATTTGGACTTGATACGACGGATTTATATATACTTAGATGGATTGTGGATTTTATGGAATCTGGTCGTATGCGTACTATGACTCTTGATGGTAAGAGGTATTACTGGGTTTCTTATCAAGGTATAGTGGATGATATGCCACTTCTTTACATAAAAAAAGACGCTGTTTATAAAAGACTTAGACATATTTGTGACTTAGGTATATTAAAGAAGAAAACTGTCTGCTGTGGCGGGAAGTATTCTTATTATACTCTAGGTGATAATTTTGGTGAGCTTTACAGATTTGAAACTGCCTCTAGCGATAATAATTTTGATGATATTAATTCTAATCAGGATATGGAATATATCTAATTTAAACTATACCATTTTGCTTTAGATGCAATACCTATGTATTTAAAGTCGACTCCTTTTGTTTTAGAGTCAATACCCTTTGCTTTAAAGTAGACCCTTTTGTCTTAGATGCAACACCCTTTGCTTTAAAGTAGACTCCTTTTGTTTTAGAGACAACACCCTTTGCTTTAAAGTAACAGCTTTTTCATCAAAAACAACACTAAACTGACCACAGTCAGAACCAAACTGACCGTAACTCGGAACAAATAACTAATCTATTATAATAAATCTATTATATTCACAGTAATCTACTTTGAATCCATCTATATAACAAATTCCATCAGATATTCATCTTATCAAAATACTTTAAAGGTGATGTTTATTTTTTTAAGGCTAAGCTTTAAATAAGTAAAATAATAAGCTAGAAGGTTTTATCACCTTCTAGCTTGCTCATAAGTTTTTAATTATCTAGACTTTTTGTACGTACTTTTCATTTAATGTAATCCATCCTTTTCTATATGGTACATAGCCCCATTTACCATTTGACGAAATACTTGTTATACGATATTGTATGCCAGCTCTCGGGGCTGTATATATTATTGCAGAGTCCATGCTAGGTAATTTTCTAATATTTACTTTTGTCAAAGTTTTGAGATAAAATGGTATTTTAACTTTTATATAATTAGTTGTTATTTTATTTATTTTTGATTTGTTTTTTGAAGTGTCCTCAGTTTTTTCATTATCACTAGATTTAAATCCATTTAGACCTAATTTTTTAATTATCGTTGGATAGTCTTTATAGCAGTAGTTTTGGTCAACTGCATTAGAACTTACTCCTGGTACTTTCTTGTTTGTCAAGTAGTTTACTTCGCCTCCAAATTGCCACATTGCTATCTCATAAGTTGTATAAGTTGAGCGTGAAGCATACTGAGCTATCCAGTGGGCGTAATTTTTCAATTCACTGTCTATTAAATTGTCTCTTAATATATATTTACCTGAATATATACCTACATAGTATCCCGCATTTTGTATCTCTTCTAAACAAGTTACAACTGCCTTTGTCATATTTGCTCTGCTCACTGATTGTAGAGTTTTTTGATCTTCTACATCAAGCCAAATTGGGTATTCAAATTGTTTGCCTTTTATAGCATTTAATATAAACTCTGCTTCTTTTTTAGCAGTGCTTACACTGTTACATCTTGAGTAAAAATAGCCACCAACTGGCATATTTACTGCTTTTGCTCCTTTATAAAATTCTTCAAAATATGGGTCTAAATTTAGATTATTTCTGTTTGATGTGCTTGCAAAACCAATTCTCAAAATTGCAAATTTAACACCTGCATCTTTAACCTTTTTCCAGTCTATCGGGTGATTGTACTTACTTACATCAATCCCCCACACTTTTGTTGGCATTTTATCACCTTCTTAATATACCTTTCAAATTAGTTAATATTTTATCAAATACTTACTCTTTCTTTTTAAAATTTAACACAAGGTATAATACTTCTTATTAATATCTTATAAAAAATATCGCCAAAAAGTGACATTATAAATTCTTTTATTTGTTAAAAAATACAAGTTTATATGAATATTTTTAATAATTTTATACAAAATACTATTGAGGTGATAAAATGGTAAATTTAGATACAAAAGAAAGATATCTTTTAGAAGACGCAAAAACTCAAGAAGCCCTATGTGTCGCAAAATACAAAGAACATTCCGAAAAAGCTTCTTGTCCAGAACTTAAAAACTTATTTAGCTCACTAGCATCAAAAGAGCAAGAACACTTAGATACAATAAACCAAATTTTGAGCGGAACTGTACCTAATGTAGAACAAAATCAAAGTAAACAAGGACAACAAACTCAACAAAATACTCAGTCACAATTTAATTTAGGCAATTTGCAAAGCCAAACACCAATAAATATGCAGGCAAATTACAACGAAACCGACAAATTGCTATGTGAAGACGGTCTATCAATGGAAAAATACGTTTCAGCTACATATAATACATCTATTTTTGAATTTAGAGATGAAAACATAAGAAAGGTATTAAATCATATTCAAACAGAAGAACAAGGACACGGCAAAAAGATTTACGACTATATGCATCAACATGGGATGTATAATTAAATATATCAAATAAATAACATGGTCATCTCAAATAAACTATCTTCAACTTAGGAATTTTAATTTAAGTTTATTTGAGATGACCATATAAAAATCTAATTAAAAGCTATTTTTTAGCAAGAAATCTTCAGCTTCTCTTACTTTATCTGTAATATCTTTTCCATCTTTATCTATAATTTTTTCACTAATCCAACTTCCGTCGATATTATTTTGATATCTCACACCTTTAATATCTTTTAAATCCTTATCTGTAAATTCTTCCATACTCATTTTTATCACCTCTATACTTACAATTAGGTTAGTACCTTACAAAAAAGTACATACTTACATAAGTATAAAACAATTAGTATAATTAATTCAACTAAAACCATAAGGAGGATTTTGAGTATGAAAAAATGTAAGATAGAAGTTTTAAAAACAACATTTCATGAAGATTTAGCAAAAGAATACGGGTGTAAAAACCTTGGCAAATGTCCAATGCATAAAGTAGGCGATGTTTTTTATGGAGATTATGCAAAACCAGAGGCTTATGTGATGAAGGGTGGAAGGCTATGTATCAATATGTATTTGCACTATCTCATGGATGTGATATTTTCTATTATAGAGATTGGATCGATAAAGAAGGTGTCGCAATCTGCTCTTGTAATGATGGAATAAGACCTGTTATTTTTAAGATTGAGAGAACTGATGAAGAGTCAAAATTAGATTATACTCCAGTTAGATAGTTTTTTAATAGTTATTATTATGTATATGTGTATATAAAATATTAGATGTACATAAATAAATATATAAAATATTATATATAAATGAAAAAGATATAGGACTTTAAATATGATAATTTAAATACTACATCTAAGTCATCCATAGTATTTTATTAGTTTCTTGTTGTGTCGTCGGTGCGTTTTTCGGTGGCAAAATT
>OLSC01001197.1_pt1 | contig 25499 bp, 27 predicted proteins | sample 1672881 | NCBI WGS metagenome assembly OLSC01 (sample SAMEA3136733, study PRJEB25190) | human gut metagenome | biome: human gut; feature: human-associated habitat; material: faeces | place: Austria | collected 2013
GATTGCCGGGATTGCCTTGTGTCGCAATGCTTTTTGGGTTGGTCAGTAGACATTACCCTAAATCTACCCTTGACAAATCACATTCCAAAAGAGGCTTTGTCAAGCCCTCTCCCTGGCAAGGGCGCACTTACTCACCACCTGCAAGCAGACGGTGGTATCCCTCCCGTTGGTCGGGCTCGTGCACTCTCCGATGGGGAGTTTCGCTCTCTGCGGAGAGCGACAGGAAATTCGGCAAACCTCATTCCCTGCACGAAAAACGCCGCTGCTGGCAGAAGTACAGCAGCGGCATTTTTCGTGATGACGCAGCATTGCCGATAGCGCTGAGGCGGATTCTCTATGCAGTTTTTTATAGGCTGACAGCTCCGTAAGCCTTCGTCGTCAGCTTCAGGTACTCAACGCCTGCCAGCATGACAATACCAATGCCATGCGTATCGTTGAAGTTCCACATCAGCGTGCGATAATAGGCGCGGGAGAAGGAGAAACCTGATCCGCGGCACACGCCGTACAGGTTGCCGTCCCGGTCAATCGCCTGCTCGCACAAGCCCTTCCAGGCACGCTCGACGGCGCTGCGTACCTCATCCAGCACCGCCACATCATACCAGCCGTTACGCAGGCCGCGGGAGAAGGCGCAGATGAACATGGCCGTCGCCGAGGACTCCAGATAGGTACCGGGTTCATCAAGAATCTGATGCCACAATCCGGAGGCATCCTGCAGCTTCATGTACCCTGCGCTGAGCTCGCGGAAGAACAATAGCAATGCAGGCCGCTTCTCATGGCCGACCGGCAGCTTTTGCAGCAGCTCGCTGAGGGTGAACAGCACCCAGCCGTTGCCTCGGCTCCAGGGGATACGGTTGCTCTTTCCGTTTCGCAAACAGCGCATGTGGGACATGATCTGTTTGTCGGGCATAAAGAGGAGGTCCTTGTATTGAAGCAGCTGATTAGCGCAGGCGTTCATACCTTCCATACTACCGGTCAGCTCCGAATAGCGGCACAGAAAGGGGCCAGACATATACATATCGTCCGCCCAGATGGTATCGTCGCGGCGGCAATAAGCTCCTTCGGAGGTGCGGGGCTGTTCATGGAGCATATATTCCCCAATGGCATCAGCCAGCTTGCGGACAGCCGCGTCGCCGGGCTTGGCGCATTCCAGCATCATGGAGCCAAAGGAGCCGCAGTCGTCCAGCGCGTCAAGCCAGCAGATTTGCTGATTGACCCCCGGAAAGCCATACCTTGCCTGATCATAAAGCGCATACTCATGGATGGAGACGACCTGATCCGCATGGCTTGTCACATAGTCGTTCATGACCTCGCGGCTCAGGAAATGCCCCGCCTGCCACATGCCGTAGAGCGTAACGCCCAGCGGATAAGTCCAGCGGCCAAAGAGCTTGCTTTCCACATAGGGACGCAGAGCAACGCCGTCAAAGCCAGTGCGCCAGGTGATTGTCCCCTCCGCGCCCTCAACCAGCTGTCCCATGGCGCATGCGGTGAAGGCTGAAGTATCCGCGGTTTTCAGCGGGCCCATGATGAGATAAGGTGTCGTCCTTCCATGAATATGCACAGGAGGCTTCCTCCAAGCCCAGTCGCTGTCGCTCACCAGCGCGGCCACCGCCTGATAGGGGCCGACGGCCACAACATCATGCTGTGCTCCGGGGATAACCCGTCCGGGCTTACCGTCCACGATCAGGGTTACAGCGTCATGGGCGGCAAGGGGGACACGGACGCTTCCCTTGAGCCACGCCGCATATACGCCTGCCCCGACAAGGGACTTTTTCTCCGCGCGGGGAAGCCAGGTCAGCTCCGGCGGCATAAAGTCGCCAAAGAAGCTGCCCACGTCAATCTGCATCCGTTCATCCACCGGCTCCGTGTAGAGGATTCCTGCCTCCCCGTCATATTCCTTGTAGGGCAGTACATAATTACAGGGCTCCCACTGCGGCATGGCATTGGCGAAAGCGCAGCCAAAGCCGATCTCCGTCCGCTCGCAGCGCCATACGAAACGATTGTAGCCTGCCCTCAACGACACATCAATCCTGCATTTTTCATGGGTGCGTTCCTGATTGCCGTTGGACTGGAACACCCTTTCCTCATTCAACCACACCTGAACAGGACCGTCGCACTCCACCACGAAGCCAGAGCTCTTGGCCTGCGGACAGTATAGATCGGCGGCGGCATAGACAATTTCGCCATTCTCTCCGCCGGGAAAACGCCGCGCAAAATCCAGCAGATATCGCGCCTTTCGATCCGCCTGAATGCCTGACTCATCAAAGGTGCGCCAGATAAAGGGCGTAACAGGATTTTCCCCCATAAATCGGGTTCCAAGCAGATCAATGATTCTCCCGGCATCGTCGCCATAGCTCCAGGCAGCGCTGTTGCGATCGTCAAAATAGTATCCCATGGTCAATTTCCTTTCTTTTCTGCAATGCTTTCGCGATAGGCGGAACGCTTGGCTTCAATGGCGCGGCTGCCGCCCGCGGAGAGATAGGCGGCCACGCAGCGATCCCATTCCTCATCGAAATTCTCAGCCGGGCACATGATGGTTCGTATGCGGAGCTCCCTTTCCTTCGCGGCCAGGATGTTAACCGTTTCCAGCGACGCGGGGATATATCCAGTTCGCGAAGCACCCGGCTTTGAATATAGCGTACCCAGGCGTTGTCCTCGCAGGAGCCATATTCCTCGGGCATGTTCTCCCGGTCATAGACCATGACGCGAAGCGTTTCCGTCTGTGCCGACGCGCTCCCATGCACAAGGAACGGCAGCGTCAGCAGGAGAAGGAGAAACGAGAGCAGGCACATCTTTCTCACAGGAAATACCTCAATCATTTTCTGTGACCGGGAATTATACCCGGTCGCTCAAACAGCGGAGCGCATATTAAGGTAACACCGCACAAATGAGGTGGTCGGCTGGCGGAAAAGACATCGCCCGACGCGCCGCCGAATTGTGCGGTAGTGCCTTAAATATCCGTGCGCTCGGCCTTTTCAAAGTCAAGAATCGTCTGATGACCGCCGGCATTGATCTCGATTGCGCCCGCGTCAAATTCCGTCTGAGCAAACTCGTTATCATAGCGCTTGTAGCCATGGATGCAGATGGTTTCTCCCCCGACGGTCAGGGGCCTGTTCCAGCCGAAGGTGATCTCACCCTGAGAGGGAGACTGGTAGATCAGGTTGTGCGTGTCGCCGCACACCTTTTTCCCGGCAAAGCCGTCCATGAACGCCTCAAAGCTGCCGTTTTCAGCCTTGGAGCCCATTTCAATGACCCACACGTTTGCGTGACCCTGCGCGATGTACTCATAATCGTCGGCACGGTCATATTTCTCCTGCCAGCTTTCGGCGTACAGCTCTTTGAACATGGCGGGATCCTTCTTTTCCCAGTAGCCGGGCAGCAGCGAATACACCGCCGCATACCCATCGCCTTTGCGGCCAAAGATCCAGCCCTCCTTCTCCACCACCTCGTCCATCTCATGCCTGGGGAAGTAGAGGTGGGAATAGAGGTAATCCACAAAGTCGGGTTCAACGCGGTACAGGCACAGCAGCACGTTTTCATGCTGCACGGCGCGGGGCAGGGTCAGGTTGCCGGCCCAGCAGTTGGGACGGTTGGAATACTCGGTGGAAGCGGGATTGGTTGTAAAGATGACTGCCTTGCCGCCCAGGGAGGCCGTCCAGGGATGCTGCTGATAGCCCATGCGGCCCTTGCGGAAATCCTGCGCGCAGCTGAGGATATAGTCCGGCGTACGGCGTGTGTAGATGTCCACCTGTGTCATGGCTGTGAAGTCGGGCGCATCCACGCAGGGCGCACCAGCCTCATCATGCAGCTTGTAGCGCTCATAGTAGGCGCGGACACGGTTAGTCATCCAGTTCCATGTGGGGAACACCTTCAGCGAGTTCTCAATGGTCAGGCGGTCGGAGTATGTCTGCTGGCCCCAGAAGAACATGATGTTGTCAAAGTCGGCGGGATCCACGCCATAATACTTGGCGTCCGCCACGTCGATGCTCATGCGCTCGCGGTTGGTTTGGATTCCCGTGGGAGCCGCTGCTGCCGCCAGGATAGCCTTGGGACAAACATAGCCGTTGGCAGCCAACATCACGGCGCAGTTGCTCATGGTGCCGGCGTATCCCTTATCAAACAGCAGCGCCATCACGGCGGAGCAATCCTCATAGTCGGGCTCGATGATAAAGCGGGTATAGACGCGGCCATGGGTGGTGGGCAAGTGCCCTTCAAAATGATTGACCGCCAGGTCAAACACCAGCATGTCAATCAGCATGCGGCAGCGGGTGCGGATATCCGCCTCGTCGGCATAGATCATCAGGTTGACCAGACCCAGCATGTCATCCATGTAGTATCCCTGAGTCAGCCATTCGCTGAAGCCGAAGCGTTCACGCCAGTTCAGCCAGCGGCGCAGGAAGGCGGTGGCATGGGCGTGATGCTCAGCGCCGGTCATGCCATTGTTGGGGAACACCACGTCAGGATACATCTGCCCCACCAGATATTCGGCGCTGTGATACAGGATTTGATGATTCTCGGTGAAGAAGCAGGCGTGCACATCGCCGGGCTCGTCCAGCCAATACTTGAAATGAATCAGACTCTGTTCAATCTTCTGTGCCTGCTCCTCATTCAGGCGCGTTCCGCGATGCTCGCGCAGCATACGGATCAGCGCGGGGATGGTGAAATCAGCGCAGTCCAGGCGGGCGTCGATGCGCTCAAGCGCCTTGTCAATGGCGAAGTTTCGAATAGGCGGCGTGTCGATCCCGGCCTTTTGCAGCTCCATCTTCGCCAGATCGTAATACAGGCCCAGGAAGCCGTTGAACGCGTCAAACGCGCCGGACATTTCCTCGGGCGTGGTTGCAGCCTGGACCTTTCCAAGCTCCACGACATGTTCCAGATACTTCAGGTTGTCCATGTGATTATTCCTCGCTTTCATGATATTCATCCGCCGTCTCGGCGGCTATGGTACTGTCTGCGGAGGGATGCTTCCGATACTCGCCGGGGGAGCATCCCATATACTGTTTGAACAGACGATACATGGTCTGCTCGCTGCCAATGCCAACCTGCTCGGCAATATCCCGCTGGGAGATGGTCGTATTCACCAGCAATTCCTTCATCTTTTCAAGGCGGATGCCGAGCAGATAGGCTGAAAAGGTTGTTCCCATCTCCGTCGATATGATCTTTCTGAGATATTATATCCCTGCCCGCCGCATCAATGTGGCCAAGCTCGGTTTGTTCATCCGCAAGGACTGGCTGGACAAGCTGAACATGGCGGAGCCTACCACCACCGAGGAGTGGGTTGCCTATCTGCGCGCGGCCAAGGAAGCCAAGCTGGGCGGCGAGCAGACGGTTCCCTACGCCATGAAGCTGTATGAGAACAGCCCGCTGTTCTCCACCTCCGTGATCGTGGATTCCTTCCTGGACTTCTCCAAGATCACCAAGGAGGACTGGTACTCCCTGTATCACGAGCAGATGCCCGGCGCGAAGGAGGCCTATCGTCTGCTGAATACCCTGTACAATGAGGGTTTGATCTCCGAGAATTTCGCCATTGATAACGGCGACATCCGCGACCGCGATCTGAACCAGGGCTACGCGGGCTTCTACATCGAGGGTCCCACGCAGGTTTGGCCCGATTACAGCGATGAGATGAAGAAGAACGTAGGCGAGGACGCCGAGTGGATCCCTGTTAACCCCTTCGTGAATCCTGACGGCTACACCCTTCACGAGAACTATGCCGCCAACGGCATCTGCATCTTCATTCCCAGCTGGGTGAATAAGGAGACCGCTGTTGCCGCGATGAAGTACATGGACTGGATGGCTCAGCCTGAAAACATGTTCTACCTGCAGAATGGCATTGAAGGCGTTCACTATGATCATCTGAACGAGGACGGCCTGCCCGTTGGCCGTGTAACTAATGACAACCTGCCCGACGACCAGAAGTGGCTGTCCGCTGTCGACCTGGTGTTCCTGTCCAATGGCAGCAGCTTCGGCAATGATGAGCTGAACAACAAGTACAGCGCCTTGACCTTCACCGGCTATGAGGATGTCGTCGCACGTTCCTATGAGTACATGGCCAAGGATTCCTATGCACCCATCGGCTTCACCGTGGCGATTAAGGCCGAGGCCGACTACGACCAGATGGTGCTGGCAAAGCAGGCTGAGCTGCTCACCAACGCCCTGACCTGCGATCCGGCCGAATTTGACGCGGTGTATGATCGCTGCGTGCAGGCCATCCTGGACGTTGGCGGCCAGCAAATCGTCGATGAGCGCAAAGCTGCCTATGAGGCTGGCTTGATCCGCGGCGACTTCCCCATGGAGGTGCTTTCCAAGTAAACATGGACTGGATGATAGCCATCAGCGCTGCTGATATGGCTACGGCATAAGGAAACATTCTCAGGGAGCGATGCAGCAAAAAAGCGCATCGCTCCTTTTGCTGCGGGCGGCTCCCATCGGGTCAGGTGCCCACCACCGGTTCCTTGCCGGGAAGAATTGCTACGAAGATTTCGCTCGAACATCCTCCGTCTTGGTAAATACAGGCTGAGCTGTGACGGACGCGGCGAGCAGCATTCATCCAAGTAAAGGTACGTTCGACAATCCAGCGCCACGGAAGTTTTTCCCACTCATGAGGCTTGATTTTCTCGGAGATGTCCACCCGGCGCCGGAGCTGTTGATTAAGGTAACACCGCACAAATGAGGTGGTCGGCTGGCGAATGGATTTTTCGTCAGATGCAAATGCAAATTTCGAAGGTTTACTGGATGTAAATCGAGAAATTTGCATGCCGCAGATGGCGGAAAAGACATCGCCAGACGCGCCGCCGAGTTGTGCAGTGTTACCTTAACTTCGTCAATACACGTGCCGCGATAACCTGCATCGGCGCAAAAGGCTTGAATTGACGGATACTTTTTGCAAGCCTTCTGCGCTGCAAGAATGCCTGATTTCGTATCGTGAATGTTTGCAGCATGAACCACGATGCCCAGTAAGTTGCCCATTGTGTCTATGACGGCATGACGTTTGCGCCCTTTTGCTTTTTTTCCGCCATCGATGCCGCGCTTTTCATTGTCTGCTACCGTTTTTACGCTTTGCGAATCAATTAACGCATAATGCGGTTCGGCACTTTTCCCCGCATCTTTACGAATCTTTTCAACCAAGTGAGCGAGGATCTTCTCCCATAATCCCGAATCCCGACTTTGCTCCACGGCTGAAAAAACTATAAACCGTTTGATACGGCGGGAAATCGTGCGGAAGCTGCCGCCATTGACAGCCGGTCTTTACGATATACAGCACGGCATTTGTCAGTTCGCGCTTGCTCCACTTCCGATTCCGCATTCCCGAATATAGTGGCTCTATTTCTGACCACTGCGCGTCTGTCAAGTCCGTCGGGTACGGCTTGTGCTCGGCTCTTGCTTCTTTCATTCTACTATTATAACACATCCATCTTATAAAGACAAGTTCTTAATTTTCTTTCAGTGGAGACTTCTGCTTTTGCCTTTTCAATATCGTTGATGAACCTTTTGCTTTTCAAGCATTTTAGGAAAAAACCCCGGAACTGCGAGCTTGGGTGCAACTTCTGCGTGATATTATCGCAGATGGCGGTTTGGCAACCGCTGAAAAGAAACAGCAATTTCTCACTATCCTGACTGAAAAGCATGCGGAAATTGAGGACTTCCTCAACAATAGGCCGGCGAGATTTACCGAGTATTTTTCTGCCAGCCTTCAGGGCCTTGACGTGGAGACTGGAAAACGGATATACGCTGGCCTTGATCAGACGTCGTTTACCAAATCCAAATCTGATTTTATCCGCGAAGTGAATGAAGCCGCAGACCAGGAACGCGCTTCCCTGCGTGCCACCCAGCTTCGAATCAAGTGGAATGCGCTCTCTGGCTTTGATAATGCACATCAATGGTCGGAACACTACAGCACGCCGATTCTTGCTCTGGTTCCTGCTTCTGAACATCAACAGGCAAAGAGACTATTTGCAACGTTGAAAGCAGTTTCTCCCTCAGATGCGGACATCACTGCGTCATTGGCTTATCTCGATGGGAACCCAACCTTTGTTGAAAAGCTGAAAGATCAGTCCGCGATTGATACAGCCTTTGTCCGTGAGATGATCGGCCAGTATCATACGCTAGTAACGGTAGACGAGGCCCGGCAGGCGATCCGCAGCAGCGTTCCTTCAGACCCTTATGAGTGGGTGACAGGAAGCGCTGCCAAGTCTGCGATCAAAGAGAAGGCAGACCACAATTACTTGTCCGGAGCTAACCAACAGCTGCTTGATCGCATCGATGATATGCAACCTCAGCAGGCCAAGGATTATTTAAAACGTCTTGTTCAAGATAAGCTTGATGTAGGCGTACAGATGATGGATAGCGAGGGAATGCTGTAATGAGAGTTGAACGGCCTGAAGCAATAGAAGCCTTAAAGCAGTATCTATTAAGTAACACTGCTTATCCATTTCTAGTTGCTGCGAACTCCTCTGCAGACTTGAAAGCGCTGACACGTTCTCTTCCAACGCGAGTGCATACTATCAGTATGAGCGATTACTGCACCGATGATGGCTTGCCGGATGAAGACGCCGTTTTCAACGTTTTACTGAATGCAAATAACCCCATTCTGCTTAAGGGTGCGGGTGAGCTTGTCATGCTCTCAGGAAACGCCACATTTTTGCGGAGAATAGCAGGCCAAACATTCTCTCAGAAGATCATTGTTTTTTGCCGGAATCAGGGGACGGAGCTAGAACGTCTGCAGCAGCAAAACACCAAGTTTGGAAGCAAGCGTTGGTGCGAATTGTCTTCCAGTTCTGATGTTTCTATCATAAAAGTTAATGCGAGTGTTCCAGTCGATTCCGTCTCCGGTTTCAAGGCTTTACTGAAGGCGCTTGAAGATTTTCCTGCCGGAAAAGTTTACGTTACCACCGAAGTGCCGATTATCTGCTCCGGAGTCATATCAAATGCATATGCAGCGCTACGTGATGAGGATACTTCTTTTGTCATTCCAGAGGGAGTTCTTGGGGAACAGGAATGGACTGAATACCTTGCAAACCGATCCCTCGAAGCAAATGATATTTATCATTGGCGGAACTATCTCAAACTCCTGCTTTTTGGCACGGTATCACCATATTTCCATCTTGTCGCACAGCATTCTCCGAATTACGCCGCATACCGCAAGGAACTGACACACGCAATACTGCACGTGTCGCATGAAAGCGATGCGTATCAGGCCTTATATCAGGAGCGGAAGGCGTTCCTGAAAGCGCACCAAGAAGTGGATATCAGTGAATTTGTACGGGATTCTCATGAGAAAGGTGCAAATCGGATTCACTATCTGACGGATAACACGATTCTTGAAAGGCGCGCGATTCTTGAGGAGACTGCCCGATATGGCCTGAACCTGCCAACGCTGGAGGAAGTATATCCTGATCTTGCGGCATATTTCAATGAATATCAATTCTCCTGTTCAGATGGGGAGCTACTGACGCAATATTTCAAGGATTACAAGAAGCAAAAGGCAAGTAATAAACTTGATCCTGAGTTTTTGCAACAAGTGAATGTTCTCTCTCAGCCAGGAAATAGACGATATAATCTTTTGCCAACAAGAAATCTGCTTGTCGATCAAGCGAATGGGCAGGGCGCTGGTCTCTACTGGATTGACGCGCTTGGTGTCGAATACCTTGGTTTCATCAAGAGGCTCGCTAAGGAGTTAGGACTCTGGATTGAAATTAATGTCGGAAGAGCCACACTGCCAACTCTTACGGAATTCAATCGCGCTTTCTATGAGAATTGGACGGGATTTAAGTGCCCCAAGGAGCCGAATCTTGACAAGATAAAGCATGAAGGAGTTCCAGCCCAACAAAGCACAGGGCCTGCTATTCATCTTGCCGATGAGTTGACTATAATTCGGGATTCTCTCATCACAATTAAAAGCTGTCTCGTCAACCATCAAGCGGAATACTTCTTGCTGGTTTCAGATCATGGAGCCAGCAGATTGTGCGTGCTGAACCAGCATGAAAATAGGTGGGAAATTACGAATTGGCAAATGGAAGAAAATGGCAAACGCTCCGGACGATGCTGTCCAAAGAGTGATGCCGATGAATGCCCTGAGTCCGCGACTGAAAACAACGACCATTGGGTGCTTGCCAACTATGATCGCTTTAAGGGCAGTAGACGTGCTATTATTGAAGTACATGGTGGAGCATCTTTGGAAGAGGTTGTCGTGCCTGTTATCAGAATTACTCTTGCAAATGAAGCGATTGAATGTCATGTGCTTGGTACCGCAGTTGACGAAGTTGCAACTATTATAAAGCCTTTGGACGGACCCACTGTCATGCCGGTTTATTGTTCAAAGCCATCGGCAAGCCTTTTCATCAAGATAAAGGGCAAAACATATCCAGCAATCAGGAGCGAGATAAACCCGTTGGAGTTTTCAGTCGATCTTTCCATGTATCATGAAGTTTGGTCATCATCGTTTACGTTTGAGGCTGTTGCTTTTGATGGCGATAACGAACTTTCAACATTCCAGTTCAAAGTTCAACGGACAAAACGCATGACCCGAAATGATCGCGATGGGACTGATTTCTTTAGCAATTAAGGAGGAATCGTTATGACAGAGAAGCTTCGGGAATATTTTGATGACATGGTTGTTTTTAAGGATTTGAAAAACAACAGTGTATTTTCCTCGCTTGGCTTACCATCATTTACTCGCGATTGGCTTCTGAGAAAGTTTGAGGATGACGAGGGAAACTTCGATATAGAGGAACTCTCTGCGTTCGTGCGACGCTATATTCCGCAGAGAAGTAATTGGAATGCTATCAAAAGCCGCATCGTCAAAGATCATGAGCGTGTCAAGATGCTTACCAAGATTTCTATTGATGTCAATATCCGCACAGGGGAAATTTCTTTCTCCCTGCCTGATCTTGGGTTATCATCGAAAGAAACAATTATTGAAGATTACATCTGGCAGGAAGTGAAAGAAGAACTTGTTTCAGGCCAGGAGGTTTGGGGCATGCTTGAATTGGGGTACAGAGATCCCGATGATTCAGCAAGACCTCGCATCCCTGGAAAAATCCGCCTTATGGCTTTCCAAAACTTCTGTCCGTACACGATTGATCTGGAATACTATAAGGATATCGCCAGCCATTTTGAGGTCTCAGAATGGATTGATGTCCTTCTTGGTGCAATTGACTATAATGCGAGCGGCTATCAATCCGAAGAGGAAAAGCTCACCATGCTGACTCGGCTGCTTCCATTTGTGGAAAAGCGTTTGAACCTGATTGAGCTTGCTCCAAAAGGGACAGGGAAATCCTATCTGTATGGACGCGTGAGCAGATTTGGCTGGCTTTCTTCCGGTGGAGCCATGAGCGTACCGAAATTGTTTTATGACCAGTCTAGAAGAACAGAAGGTCTGATAGCCGGATACGACTTTGTGACACTTGATGAAATACAAACAATTTCCTTCACTGATGTCGATAAAGTGCGTTCAGCATTGAAAGGCTATCTTGAAAGTGGGGAATACACAGTAGGCAACCATAAGGGAATCGCATGGGCTGGCATGATCCTTTGTGGTAATATTCCTAAAGAAATCATGGACAATGACGCCACTACCGATATGTTTACTGAGTTGCCCTCTGAGTTTCATGAGTCTGCGCTTCTTGAGCGCTTTCACGGATTCATCAAAGGTTGGAATATCCCCCGCATGAATGATGATCTGAAGGTGAACGGTTGGGCGCTGAACTCTGAATACTTCTGCTCAATCATGCATGAATTGAGGAATGATTCTAGTTATCGCGCCATCGTTGATCGCTTGATTGAAGTCCCCGACGGAGCAGACACACGTGATACAGAAGCAGTAAAGCGTATTGCGACAGCGTATCTTAAACTTCTATTCCCTTATGTTAGGCAGCCTGAAGATATACGCACAGCTGATTTTAATCGATATTGTCTCCGTCGAGCGTGCAAAATGCGTTCGATAATCTTGACGCAGATGGGCATCATGGATATTGAATATGCAGGAAGAGATATTCCTCAATTCAAGGTAAGGACGATACAATGACTACGATCGAATGTTCCTCTTGCAGGAAGAAGCCTCTTTCTAAGGATGAAGTTGGTGTTTGTAAGAAGATGTTGGGAAAAGGCACAAAAAAGTTCTTCTGTTTGGATTGCTTTGCATCCTATCTGGATACCACCGTTGAAGAACTGAATGAGAAGATCGAGGAATTCAAGGAGGAAGGCTGCAAGCTGTTCTCCTGATTTAAGCGATAGGTGATAAAGAATGATCTACGTCGACCACGCTGCCACGACACGGCTATCCGACAGAGCATTTGAGGCAATGTTGCCCTGGTTAAAGGAAGAGTATGGCAATCCGTCTCAGCCATACTCTTTTTCCCGTAAGCCCCGAAAGGCCATAGCAGAGGCACGCGAGTCCATTGCTGCATGCATTGGCGCGCAGCCTGAGGAAATTTTCTTCACGTCCGGCGGCACGGAAAGCGATAACTGGGCCATCAAGGGCACCGCTCTGTCTATCTGCAGAGAAGGTGCTCTTCTCGTTTCAGCCTTCGAACACCATGCGATTCTACGGGCGTGCGAAGCCATAGAGGCAGATGGGTGGCCTGTGTCTTATGTTTCCCCGTCCAAAGAAGGTGTCATTGAGCCGGAATCCTTACGGAAACAGCTGACGGAAAACGTAAAGATGGTTTCCGTTATGATGGCAAACAATGAGGTAGGGTCAATCCAGCCTATTCAGCAACTCGCTGCATTAGCTCATGCTCATCATGCGTTTTTTCACACGGATGCCGTCCAGGCTGTGGGTCACATTCCGGTGAATGTGAATGAATTGGGCGTTGACTTGCTCTCCGCTTCGGCCCACAAATTCAATGGGCCAAAGGGCGTAGGATTCCTCTATATCCGCAAAGGGACGCAGATTTTCCCACACGAAAACGGCGGCGCGCAGGAAAACAGTATGCGCGCCGGAACAGAGAACGTTGCCGGTATTGTAGGTATGGCTGCTGCGCTACAGGAACATTTTGAAGCGATGGAGACAGAAGCCTTTCACCTTTATTCGTTGACCGATGCTCTTATCCAAGGAATACAGGATATTCCTCACGTTCTTCATGGAGAGAATCAGGAACGGCTGCCAGGTTTGTTAAGTCTCGCTTTTCCCGGATATGAAGGAGAGGCTCTACTGCATCGCCTAGATCTGATGGGGATCGCCGTTTCGACCGGCTCTGCCTGTGACAGCAAGAGGACAGTCATCTCTCATGTCCTCAAGAGCATGAGTGTACCTGAAGAGATAGCACAGTCAACCATCCGAATATCGCTGGGCGTAGAGAACACGATAGTTGATGTAGAGGCTATCGTAAACGCCTTGCATCGCATACTAAAGAAGGACTAAACGATAATTATTATTAAGAGGCGTATTTCATCCTTTATGATTAAGATGAATGCGAAGAAATCTAGATACTATTAGGGCAATTAGTACTCGGATTCATGCAATACACGGAGAATTACAGCGTATTAGATGCTATACAGACTTTGAGGGGTTGGGAACATGAAACAATTTGCCACCTTTCTCCTATTGTTGGTAATAATGATACCATTAGCGGAAACTGCCCATGCAAAGGATGAAATCATCACCTATGAGCAGCTACTGGCTATAGACGAACCATGCACAGTATATGTAGAGGGCAAGACTGGCGATCCCTATCCGATGCATATGAAAGAAACCTTGATGTCAAGTACACAATGGCAATGGCTCATAAAAGATAGCAGCGGAAAATATCGCCCCTCTGGGAAATACGTAAACATGACTGCATACCAAGCTATGGGTATCAGCAAAAGGGGCTTGATTCTCAATCATAAGGATTGTCGTCTGGAAGTCCATGTCTCTGGAAAAGGCCAATGGTCTGTGGCGAGTTTCAGAGTCGTGGATACGCCGATTACATTCAGTGGTATTTTCTGGCCGATATTCTTCATGGTAGCCATATTTGCCGTAACGGTGCCTCTTATCATTCGAGGAATTAATGCACCGCCTGCAAGAAACCAGCCCCGTCAGTGGCAACCTAGCAAGACGTTGTTAGCTGCTTACTTCTTGAGCGAATTGTTCAAGGATAATGGGAAAAAGAAATGACGAAATGATTGGAGGAACGCATGGATTCTGAAGTGAGTGCGATGAGCAGGGCAATTGACCTGGGAAACCTTAGTACCCACGGCCCGGACGAGGAGAATCTTTTCGTACCTGTGGACGTAACCCGCGAGGCCAAGGGCTATGAAAAATGGATCAACGATCACATCTGGGATCTGAACCGGATGCAGAAGCAGCCGGATGAAGTGGTGATTGCGCCTAGTGATCAATGTTGTGATCCATATGAATGCTGGTATTTTGGCTACTGCCACAATGATGAATGAGGATGCTATCCGCATAAAGACTGGTAAAAGCACGCCGTACCAATGGATTCGCAGATGCTTTCTACCAATATGGTAAAGCAGCTAACGCTAGGCGGACAGCGTTTGCAAATCCAACATTTCCGGGAAATCCAGCTAACGTCCCTGTCCAGAATGTTGGCAGAAACAGCGGGAAATGTTCTCTTTTTCCCTACTCCCGCCCACCACAATCTGGCCAAAAACGATTCCGGAAATCAAGTTCACGTCTGAATTTTCCGAAATCCGACCCAGACCATCCGCGAAAATTAGCAAGACATTCCGCCTGTGCTTGCAGGAAAAACCAGCCTGCCGAAGAGACCGTGTTAGAAATCGGCCATAAATGTTTGCAATTTGCAAACACCGGGGGCTGTGTGTTAGCATGAACTGGGCCGTTTCGGGATACGAAAATACCAGACCCGGAAACCTGCCGATTTGAGGCAAATTTGTCGAATCTGGTATCTTCAAAATGGTGATCCCGGCGGGATTCGAACCCACGGCCTGTCGCTTAGGAGATGAAAAAAGCGTTCGCCTTTGCTGTTCCCTGAAGTGCCTTTAAGCCTTGCCATTACTGGGTTTCTAACGATTTTCACTGTTCGCATTTTCCTTCAAAATACCCCCGTTTTTCCCCAGTGCTGTTAGCTGGGTGTTAGCACAACTAACAATGGCGGCGTGTTCGACTTTCACATCTACCGCCAAATCGTTAGCTGGAGACGATGAAATCATCATCATTTATTCCATAATGCGGCAAATGTGGACCCTGGCATGAATGAATATTCATTGCATATTTTCAATGGGTTTTTCCGTAATCCAGATCCGTGTTTTGTCACTTCGTAAAATGGAAGGGCATTGCAGAAGCAGTTGGAAGATTTGAATCCGCCACCTTTGTTAGCTGAGTTTTCCGCGAATACTTGCAGCTGATTTCTTTGTCTGCGCGCTGTGACGTTAGCAATCCAACAAATAGGTGTCTGAAATAGTGTCCATTTTCAACTCTGGAAGGTACGTAGATTCCTTGTGCAGAGCCGCTTTCTGCCATCACAGCCGCTTTGAATGGAGATTCGCCATCGCCCGCCTGAAATGTGGTAGGCAGAAAAATGGCTCGCTGCCAACAAATGTGATAGTCGTTAGCAGATTCGTTAGATGGCAAGGAGAATATGCCGATCGGTAAAGAAGAAATATGCCGGAAAGTTCTTATTTCAAGCCACTTTCCGGCATCCTCTGTTTTATTCTCAATGTGCTTGAACTACCGCTTCAGAGGTGTAAGTTGAGATGTGAACAAGCTCTCTTAGCAAATACATTTTCCATGGTTTTGAAAATTCCCTGTATAATCAAACATAGTTATTTCCCGTCTTTAAGACATAGAATGAATCCATTTCCGACCCTTGCTGCATCGATTTCAAACGGGATATTCAGTTCTCGTGGCGAGTGCCATTTTTAAGTAAGCATCATGACTGCAGACTGCCGCATCTGCAACAAAAACGAACAAAACCAGAAGCAAAGCTACGCTCAAAGACAAAGCCACTGCTTTTCTCAACATCTTTAGTCACCCCTCTCTTTTGAAATTAACTCTACGCGCTTATCCATAGGTTAGTGTCATTACTTGAGAATATCCTGTTCGCCCCAAATCAAGTATCTAATGAAACACAGAATCAATTCTTCAACACTAACTAATACGATTGATGCGACTAACCATAGAGACCATGCCTGTAAAGAGTTCACATCTGCATTCAGCAGAAGATTTGCATACATTAAACTAACACGCAGATTGAAAGGAATACAGATAAGAATTGAATAGACGAAAAGATATATCGTCTCATGGTATCGAAAACTCGCATTGAGAATTAGTATACCATACAAAAATGCAAGCGATAGAATAAACAGAACGTATGATGGGCCGATTATGCTTGACACTATGCCCAGTACAAGATCCAAGAGAGAATAAGAACCCTGACTCCAATTTCTAAACGAACCACGCTATCACGCTCCATAAATTCGCGATCATGAGTGCAGGTGTTGCAATTTGCATTAACAAAACTAAACAGTATGCACATAAAGTTGTTCTTCCCACAGATCCGTAACCAAGAAGACAAGACCGTCTAGAAGAATCAAATATTGCTGCTTTTGCTATATCTACAATGTTTCCATCTACCCCGAGTAGTGTTGAAGTATATTGCTTCTGTCGTTTCCGTTTATATTGCATAAATTTAGCAAACCTAAACCGAAGTTTACTAAACAAATACAGTACAGAAAATCGGTGTATTGAATATTGTACTTTGCGAGTACAAAAGAAATCCCTGCCAAAAGAAGATTTGATTCTATTCCAGCCGCATCAACTTGTATTTTTTCAGCGGTGATAGGGTATTATCATTCTTCAACATCACATTTGCTATTTATATTTGTTGTATGATGGAGGACTTCTTTGCGCCCATTTTCCGACTTTTTCATATCTCAGGAAGGATTATTCATATACAATAAATCAGGAGACAAGCCTTCTGATCTGCGATGTATTCCACTGATAGCCATCAAGCAGAAGTTGTTCTTCAGTCTTTGTGTACAATGACAAGCCGATAATAACCGGAGAGCCAATAAGAGATGTAATATCGATATATCGAACAGAACCGTTATACTCAATCAGATTCCATGCATGTGGACTACTGTCCAATGTCCCAATCACTATAGCGCATGGAATATATAGATGCTGACAGTATAGGAGAAACAGCTTTGCAATTCCTTCACACACTGCAGTATGTTCACTGCTAAGAATTGGACCTGCTGCAGTGTGATCCCAAAAAGCGCTTCCAGTATCGTTATAATGCACTGTCGATACAATATGCTTGATAATTGTTTTATAGCGACTCCAAAGAGAACCATTATCAGAAGTGATGTGCTTTAATTTTGCAATTTCTTTTTCTATAGCCAACCAGCAAACTTTGACTGAAGCTGTATCTATAAGAAAATCGAAGCAAATTGTGACATGTGAGCAAAAAAATGATGCCTGACTTCTATACTGCCACCAATTAATATAAAACAGCTCCGGGTGATCAAGCGAAACAGCTTTAACCAAGGTTTGAACATCATTCGACTCTGCATACGAGTATGGCAGCCTAACTTCTGTTTTTAAGTGAAGCAAGGAATCTGTCAGGATGCGATACGCCTCCTTGCCCCTTTCGTCAAGTATATGTCTATATAAAACAGGTGGAAGCATACCGCAACCTTCTTTCTTACCATTCATACCCACATTCGTCACAGTGCCAAACCACAGCATTATTACTAAAGCGTTCTGAAATGCATTCTCGGCTGTGACAAATCGGACACCATTCAGCCTCTATTGCCTGGATAATACTTCCTGGCCTTAGCATGACTGTGTGCAGGTTTTTTAATTTCCAATCACTTCGAGGCATAATACGAGACCTTGAAGATAAAGAATTGCTGTCTGATATGGAACTTGGGTATATTCTTTTCATGGAATCAACGCCTCCGCTTCTGCTTTTTCATAGAAATCTTGCGCTTACGCTTATTCCATTTGCCCCTATTATGCTTTTTATCTTTTACTGCTTTGTTTGTTACTGTTGCATCTGGCATCGGAATAAAGCCATGAATCTCTGTAGCATCAGGCCCAGCAAACACCCGCCAAGTTTTTTGATGTGGGTTCAAGACAACAGAATAGTGTCCAGGCTTATTAAACTTGCTTTGAATTGTTGCTCGATCAGTACCACTAAGAAAGACATGAAGCCGATTGGGATGCGTATGCCACCATCCAAGAAGTTCAAGATGCTTAGCTGCTTCAGGATCAGTCTCTGCCACACTTCTTTGAATAGTGAAAAACGCACGCTGAAGACGTATATCTTCCAATGCAGACCATTCAATATACCCCGGTTCACGAACATCTGTCTCGGCTTCAAGAATATATTGGACTTCAGACTTGATGATTTCGCCTTGACCGTTAGTGATGTGATGGCCGATCATCCATCCTCCTTGTTCAGTTTTATTCCTAGGAAAATCGAACCTCCCCCAACCAATTTTCTCATTTAGCAGAATCGCTGCAGTTTGGGGAGAAAAGATGAGAATGCGATTAGGCACAACATTTTCTTCAGTATTTGAGACGATGACATTCATGGTTTTCATTTCATTAACCTCCACTGAAAATCGCAAAAATGAAAGCGACAATTGCGATGCACAAAGCAAGATATGCTATTCCAATTGTCAAACCGATGGCTCCAATAACGCACCATATAATCAGCAGCAGCAAATATGGAGCTATTGCAGGGGCGAAAACTAAAAGCCAACCTTTTTGCGTATGTGCCCATGCTCTCCTGGTAAACGGTAGACAGAGCACTAATAGAGTTGTGACGGTGGCTGTAATCGAAACATATAATTCTGCATCTATTTCAAAAGACGCCCTATACACTAGATCTGTAATCCCATCAAAACACATCGGAATCAAAGATATGGCGGCTGAGAGAAAAAGAAGAAGCGCGAACAAGTCATTCTTCCTTGCAATATGACGCGGTAGATGATTAGGATTCAGACTATCATAAACAAAAGGCCTCATTCCACAAAGAGGGCAGCCGTTAGCGACGTAATCGACTTTGAGAACAGCCCTGCAATTATGGCATCTTGTTACTCGGTCTCCGATTTGGTAGCGGTCGTGTGTAACAGCATCAAAATCAAAACGATGAATATTATTCTCGTTGATCGTTAAGATGTTGTTCATTGGAAAACCTCCTTGCGTTACCAGTTCGGTAGGTTAGGCATTACTTCTTTGATGTCTGCAGTCAGCTCGAGATACAGTGAATCTGCATCATCATCGTCGAGTGGATAGAACTCAAGAATATGTGCCAATGGAATCCCGAGTTCAAGAAGTTTCATACCCAATATGCGTTCTTCATCGTTAAGAGAGAAATTCAACTTCAGCGATGCTCCAGAGAGTGAATCCGGTTGTGCTCCACTTTTCTTGCAATCATCACAAAGCATATCAGTATCGTCAACGGGTTGTGGTCTATATATATCAATCGGCTTGCCGCAGTGTTCACAGTATGCACTAGTGATGAATCCACGATCTGCACACATGCAATCTTTTGCAATAGAAAGCCCATACGCATGCCTATGGTTACTCTGCACCCACTGTAGTACTTCGCGCAACGTCATGTGAGCGGATAGCGGCGTTTCAAGCACGCCGCCATGAGCCTCATAGGAGTCATGATGCTTGCAATCTTCGCGAACTGAATACGTATGGTGCATCAGCTTGCTGTTCCATGCCGTATATAAATGCAATACGCCATACTCTGGTGGGTAGCAACGTGTGAAAGCTCCATCTGGTTCCTTGAGATGATGCAGAACTCGAATGGCTTCCTCTGTTGCCTTTGCTCCTACCATAGAGGCTGAAGTCACGATTGTTGGTATCTTTCCGGCGTTCGCTGCCTTTTTGCGTGTGACATCACAGCTATTGCGAACCCGTGAGAGTGCATGGTTTTCGTCTTCCTGAGACATGGTACACATGAGACAAGCACATTCTGTTTTACCTGAACTGGTGAAGACATTCCCGTCCAACGAACCGATTCCCGTATCGATATAAGGCTTTCCAAGTTTCATACAAATATCCTGAAGGAAGATGCGAGTCTGTTCATTATCAAAGCAACCTTCCACAACATCCATACGCCGGATAACACCCTCGCCAAGCACATGACAAACATCTCCGGAAATCGCGTCACATTTACCATCACTAATATTCATAGCTTGTGCACGATCGGCGCCTAAACGAGCTTTCTGTTGACCAATGTCAGCTTTTGTAAATAGAACTGTTCTCGAGATATTACTTGTTTCAATATCATCCATATCGCTAACCAGTATATAGCCAATGCCCACGAGGGCACTGTTATGAATAGTCTCGTTTCCAGTAGCGCCGACACCTCCCTGAAAGATCTTCGCATTTTGAAGCACCGATTGACTGAACCCCTCAATCCGTTCCTGACGATCCGTTGTTCGTTCGTTTTCCATAAAGCGCCTCCATCTTTATATTGATCTGCCGAACAGCCGGAGCGAGTCACGGCTGCTCGGCGTTTGTCCTTTTAGTAGCCTGCTTTTGTAATAGCTCCGAGTTCAATCTCGTCTCCATCACCAACGCCAAGGTCTTTCAATGTCTTACTCTGATCAAGTGCATCGCTGGATTCCTTCTTTACAGCTTCAAACGGACCGGCACTGCCGATTTCATCTGATATCTGAGACAGGAGGTCGCCAAGCTGGATATTCGACACAGTAGGAATATCGTGCCTCAGAGAGTTCAGCCAGAAAGTGACAGTAATGTCTTCATTATTGGCCCCCGCTTTTGTTACAGAACCAACATACAGTACATCGCCATCAACAATGCCGTTATCTGCCAAGGATCGGTTCAGATTCAGCGCACGATCATCTTCTTTCGTGACAAGATACTGACTGTTCTGAACGATAATTCCATGATCGGCGCATTCACGAATTACAGTCCCGAGAAGCAGATCATCCGGGTAGGTTACACTTTCTTTAGTACCATTACTGCAGATCATAAAGGTTATTTCTTTCATTATTCTTTCCTCCCTCAAGACAATTTGATACATCGCACGTCGTTTGCTGGGGCAGCGTCCCATCCCGGCGCAAAGCAGCAGGACGGGACGGCCAATGGGCGATGTAATCAGTTGCGGCGCTCTACCTTGATTTCGCCACAGATAGCGCAGCGATACACGAACTTGTCGTCATCCTGAGATACCAGTACCCACACGTGCTGATGATCAGCCATAATTCTCACCTCCTTATCTATTGTCCATTTTCTTCGCACCTGAAGAGAACTTATCATCTTTTGTGTCAGTATCCACGGGGACGTGGAAAATCTGTTCTGCCGTAGGGGAATTCTTTGATGTGCTCATTCCAATATGGGATTGCATCACGATTTGCTGCGGATCCAGGGTTCCCGACATTCTTATCAAACGCCAGCACTTTACCAACCTGCGCGACAAATGCGTAAAGCCACATTCCTTTGGACCAGATATTGCCAGGGCACATACGTCCATCACGCCACCAGTTCACATGCCATGGAATATCACCTTCAACAACGATTACACTAGGCGGATTGTCTGGAAAGTCTTCTGGCAGATTCATGCGAACAGTTGTTTCTTTCTGCATTTTATAAGTCGTGCCGAGTTTGATCAGTGTAGGGTTGCGATAAGTGATCAAATACGCCGTTGGATTATCTTTAGTGCAGCCAGGAGCTAGCTTCCAACTGAGAATTTGCGAATAAGGCAACGCAAGCATGGCTTTATACTCGTTCTTAATCCTGGTACGACGATCTTTTTCAGATATCATTGAACAACACTTTCTTTCTGATAGTATGATTTGCATTTGGTGTAGGAAGAGTGGGACCGGGCTCTGAGATAGCAGGGCCCGGCTGCCCTCTGCCTCACTGATTAGTCATGAAAGCGATCGTCCCAGGGATGGTTCTCACCATCGGGATGGCCGCCAATGTAGTTGCCATAGCGGTCATAAACCGCGTGGCTGTGGTCATCCCAGTAGGCGTCCTGGCTTTCGTAGACGTGCATAGTTCCATCGCTATGCACGTCGATCTTCCCGTTGTAGGCCCCGTCATCGGAGCACTTGCGGTACAGTTCACGGCCGGTGTAGTAAACCTCAGGCTTGCTCATGGTTCGTTCCTCCTTCTCGTTGTGTGGTCGGTCAATCAGTCATGGAAGCGATCAATCCAGGGATGGTTCTCACCGTCGGGATGGCCACCGATGTAATGGCCATAGCGGTCATAAACCGCGTGGCTGTGATCATCCCAGTAGGCGTCCTGGCTCTCGTAGACGTGCATAGTACCATCGCTGTGCACGTCGATCTTCCCGTCGTAGGCCCCGTCATCGGAGCACAGGCGGTACAGTTCACGGCCGGTGTAGTAGACTTCAGGCTTGCTCATGGTTCGTTCCTCCTTTTTGTTGTGCTTGTCTTTCGACATGCTTAGTTTGCATCTCCGCAGTATTATCAATCAAACTCATTGTGTTATCATGAACCTTGCCCGATAGCTGTCGATGATATGGTCGACAGCCATCGGATGGTTCCGCAGCAATGCATTACTTGACATGCTCCACAATGTAGTTAAGGAGCTTCTTCTGGGAGGGCTTCAGATGGCCGCCCAGGGCTTCGGCAACCGCGGCCATCTTCTCCTCGTTCTCCGGCTTCACGCGGCCAGGCAAACAGGCGCACAAATCGCCGAGCATGCTCTTCACAACCTTGCGCTGATCGGCATCAAGCTTCTTTTCGCCAGCAATCTTGGCATAGTCAGAAGCATACACCTTCAAGGTAGAGCCCAGCAGGTCGAAGTACGTCGCAAAGGCTTCCTCGGAGAAAGCGCCATAGAAGCAAGAGGAGTACTCGAGCTTCTTCTCGCCATCCCGATGATCCATGATCAGACAGCCGTAGCGCAACGGGAAATTCTTGTCCTGGCAGAAGTAATCAATGATAGGAGTGCGGCCAGGCTGGTTGTCAACATTGAACTTGAACTCAATGCAGTAATTGCAGCGATCATACTCGCACAGGATATGGCAATCAATGTCAACACCACGAGTCGTCTTGTCAAAGGCGAAAGCCTTAACATTAGGACGGATATTGCGAATCTCTGTGTGGATACCCATCTTGCGCAGCACAGCGTGCATGGATTTGACCACAGCCTCGCAGTAAGAAGCATTGTTCTTATAGTCGCTGCGCAGGATCACACGCTTGCCCACAGGAGCAGAGGACCCCTTGCGATGCTGAGTGGAAGGAGTCTCCTCGTTCTCTTCATTATCAGATTCATCGTCCTCGTCGTCATCGTCAGAATCGTCGTCTTCATCCTCATCCTCAGAGTCTTCTTCCTCATCGTCATCAGAATCGAAGTCGTCTTCGTCTTCCTGGTCATCGTCAAGAGCATCCTCGCTTTCACCATCTTCCCCGATACGGGACATGGCAATTCGAGCAAAGGCACTGAGAACCGCCCTCTGCTGCGAATCGGGCAGTTCCGAAAGGAGACGAGCGCCTTTCTCGGACGGCATTTCAGCCAGAAGCTTAGCCAGCAGTTCCGTAGGCAACTGCGTCAACATTTCCACGGGCTTTTCAGCCAGTTCCTCGATGGGAAGATTAGAGAGCTCAGAAGCGTCCATCTCGTCAGTGCCGGAAGTGCTACCCTGGATACCCATCATGTCGAGTTTAGTCATTGTCGTTTCCTCCTTATCTGTCATCTTGCTTTTCGTTTGCCGCTTGGTGCTTTCCCTTGCGACACCCACATCGTAATCCTTTCGGGTTTAGCATGATATATCAGTCCATTATCATAGGCTAAGTTTTTCCCTGCTTCTTTCTGAATCTACGGAATAACATCGTTGATAAGCAAATTGTCCTTTTCTTCCTCGTGATTGGATTTATAGATCACACGAATCCGATTCTGCGACGAGAATTGTCCGAGGTAGATTCGGCAATGATCTCCATTTCTGCTTCGCTCAGAATTTCACGCGATACCGAAACGATGTCATCAGATTCCTGCTTCATAGCGGCAAGGAATGCTTTGTCCAGTGCGTTATCGAGCATGTCTTCATGTTTGCGCAGTGAATGAATTTTGTAGTTGACAGCAAGGTCAGAGATAAATTCATCCAGCAAAGAGTAGTCGAGGTGGATGAACTGATGATATCCAAGTTCCAACATGCGTTTCTGCGCGTACTTGTGCAAAATAGACTTGATCCTCGGCACGTCAGCATCAGGGAAGTGGATAATCTCCAGACGATCTGCCAAAATCGGATTTACCTTTTCCAAGTCATTACCCGTGAAAAAGATCGGGCAATGCTGGAGCACCATTGTGTTTTCAAGATACTGGTCGTAGACCTCTCCGCCGGACTTATCGGTAAGCGGAAGGAGTTCCTCATCAAGGCTGGTACGATCAGAATGATCAGCAGACTTATCAATTTCATCGAAGATCAGGCTATAAAGGAGATTGTTGCTTTTGAAGGCAACCCGTGCAGGAATACCATAAGATGCAGACTGATAAGACCCATCGGTCCCACTCAAACCACGGCCTCTGCTTTCAAGTGTCACATTAACCTTCTCGACAGGGATCTTCAGAATCCATTCAACAAGGAGTTTCAGTGCGGTAGTCTTTCCGCAGCCAGCTTCACCAATAAGAAGGACAGGCTTCATGTAGCCAGTCTGAATGAAGCTCAGAAATCTCGGGATCAATCTCACAGCCACACTTTCAGGAATGTCATGCTCAATGCAAAACTCCTGCATACGCCTGAAGAGCTGCTTCTGTCCAAGATTCTGACGATAGAAGTCAGGGACAATCATTTTCATTTTCTTCAGCTTCTGGAGACAGCGAAGCTGTTTCTTGTCAACATGCCGGGCAGACGTCATATCGGCCGCTTCTTCCTCAAGCTCCTTCAAACGCTGCTTTCCATCTTTGGAAAGACCGCTGACATTCTGGTCAAACCAGAACTTAGGCTGTGCAGAATTCGTCTTTCTCGCCTTAATGGCCTCAATCTGTTGCAACGATTCACTGTAAGCCATGCCTTTGGAGTTCATACATCTGCCTCCTCTCGTTTCAATGGGATTTCTTGGTGACGAGATGAGCATACTCAACTTTTGTCTATCAATATATCCAATTGAATTATCAAACAAACAAAAAAGCCTCCGATTTCTCGAAGGCATGACTTATTTACGCTCTATGATCTGGTTAAAGGAGAACGATTATTATTTGTTAGAATCTTGTGAATTATCACTGAATAGAGGACGTTTTATTAGTGGCATATCGATTACAGGATTCTGAGAATTCTGGCTGAGCGCTGCGTAACGCTCCTGAATGGTTTTGCCATATGCCATATCTCCGTTCAAATCAAATGCGCATTGGTATTCCCTGAGAGCTTCTTGGATCGTCTGTTTATTCTTATAATGATCACGGGTTATCAGCGCATCCATTGCCATTGCAGACCTAAACTTAAAGTATCCCATTCTAGCAGAAGGCTGTTCCTGAGCAGTATATTGAATACCTTTCTCAGCGATCTCGACAATTCGATCATATTCAAGGCAATCCCGCACAAAGAAAGAACAGCCAAAAGGTCGGGAAAGAGGTATAATAA
>OLSC01001205.1_pt1 | contig 25388 bp, 36 predicted proteins | sample 1672881 | NCBI WGS metagenome assembly OLSC01 (sample SAMEA3136733, study PRJEB25190) | human gut metagenome | biome: human gut; feature: human-associated habitat; material: faeces | place: Austria | collected 2013
AATTTGCCGCCGTGTTCAAAAAGCAGTTTGGCTTTTCTCCGCTGGAATACCGGCGCTCTGAAAATTTACAAAAGAGATAGTCAAAATTAAGAGAGCTGCCTCCAAAATAGGAGACAGCTCTCTCATACTGTCAGAACATTGCCTTTGTTGATTCGAACAATTCACTTTCATTTAGCGGAGACATCATATCTCTCGCAAAAGATGACTCTGTCATATTGGATTTTACATAAATTGCCGACAGCCATGCCTGATAGTGGATCTTGGTCATCAACAACAATTCGCTGAAAGCTTCAAAAGACAAGCTAATGGCCACATGGTTCTCCGGCTTATTTCCGAATTTCGGCACAATCAGCCCTTTTTCTGTGGTCTCACCGGGGCCGCTGTCTGCAACAAACAGGAAATCCGATTTGTTACCAGGCAAAAGTTGTGCTGTACGCGACAAGCTCTTCCCATCTTTCCGGGAACGACCTGCTTTAGCAAGTTTTTCAGCTGATGTTCCGCCCAGGCATTGGTACAGTGGTGTCTTGTCACCATTCTGTTTCTTTGTCTGCAGCTGATAGCGCAGTTCTCCGAACTCCAGTCTGCGGCACAATTCAAACAATTCACCAATATCTATATAGATGTGAATATTGTTTGTCTGGCGTTGGCCTACAGGACGGGATATATCATAGGTGGCGAAAGCCAGATGGGCTTTCCCAATGGAGAAGGCATCATTCAGGCTTTCCACGAAGCAATTTCTGGCATCCTTGCGGATGATTTGATTCTGATTTCGTTTTTCATCCATCGTTTTCTCACCTCTCAATGGGGAAGATTTTGCATGAGTTCGATCAGTTCTTTGCTTGTCTGCTCAAACTGCGGCAGGAACTCCTGCGTCATGTCATAGTCGAGATACAGCTTGATGAATGTCAGATCCCAAGCATGATCCATAGTGGCTGGCTTTACTCTTTTCTCGGCTTTGCGAAAAATTGCGCTGAGCGTCATAAGCATGTTGTTCCACATCAGGAAATAGGAATCCTCAAGCGGAATGCCAAACTCGCCAAGCCATTCCCGAACCGTATGGCTCTCGGAAGTATCGCCGCATCCGGGATTGGTAAAAATATAGGTAATGTCTTCTGCTGTGAGGTTTTCTTTCTTCTGCTCAAACGAAATGCAGCGGCCGATGGGAAATAACGCGCATACGGTAGGCTTCGCCTTGTGTATGGAACACTTATGGTCTTTCATCAGCGGGCACCTTTTGATAGAGCCGCGGGGTTTGATCCGGACGAGCGGAAATCGGGAATCGTCTCCGATATAATACTCGCAGTACAGTGCGAATATGTCCTTGGGTTCTTGGCCCAATTCCTTCGCCATATTGTATACGTCCCTTGGGTTCAAAAGGATATCCTCCCGGTTGATGCAGCATTTGCCGCACTGGTCACAGTGGAACCGGAACGGTTCATCTATGCCAATTTTCATCTTATCCAAGTTCTCTGCAATCTCTTTTAACCTGTTATCCATTATGTAAATTCCTCCTAAAAATCAGAGGCGCCAATTTATGGCGCCCCGCTATTGTGTCATACCGACTTGAGTTTCTATTGTTCACCTGCTAACCGGCTCAGTTCCAGCTGCAGCCTTTCCAGATTCCTCTTATACTGTTCCAGAAAGGATTCCTCCAGATTAAAATCGGAATAGCGGTACCAGCAAAACAGGGCTACTGCCTGCCGAAAATGTTCTTCCGGTACTTTTCGCATCAGTCTGGCTATATTGGCTGCTGAGGAAAAATCCAGAAATAGAACTTCCCGTTCCTCCGGATAAAAATATTGGTTCATCCATCGGCCTACGGAAACTTTCCGATCTTTAAAATGGTGGCTGTATTCCTGGCTCACCAGATATCTGAACCTGCCGTTTTTCAGTGGTTCCGCAACAAACGGATACATACGGCACGCTTTCGGCTTCACTTTCTGGATTGTGCATCGGTTATCTTTGAGAAAAATGCAGGAATCCTCAGAAGGCTGGACTTTCAGAAAGAAAATGAAAAAGCCGCTTTCATCCAGCAGCGCGGGTTCCCCGTACCGGATCAGGAAATCATCTGTACTCCTGATTTCCGGATTTTGACTGCGCAAATGCCGAGTAATCCGAAACACATCCGAGCTCTCCAACGGTACGCTCTGCCGTACATGGCGGCAGCACGCTCCGCAGCCCGTGCATTGAAAAGGAATCTGCTCAGAAGGGGAGACCGGCCGAACCTTCAGCACACTGTCATTCATGAGGATAGCCCTCCTTCTGTATAAAGGCTGTCTGTCGGCAAAAGCTGCAGACAATACGGCTCCATACAACCATCTTCCTCTGGAAAACGGTTATTTTTGTCAGGAACGATGATGCGAAGAACTGTTCTTCCCGTTTCCTCAAAGGCATCCAGTCTGATATCGCAATCCATGTAAATCCCAGACACCATGTCGCCGACGTGGAACCGTTCTCCATTTTTAACGCGCAAAGCCATGGTGTTCAAAATCCGCGCAATTTCCCGCGTTGAGTAATTCAGAACCAGCTGAAAATCCATATGGCCGTATTTTTCCATGCCATGCGTATGCGCATTGCAGGTATTTGGCAAAAAACCGCTTTCAACTTTTCCGCATTCATCGCACGCCATATTTGCGCACAGATGAATAATCCAATCATCAAATTGATTCATTCTGAAACTCCTTTTTCTGTAAAAACTTCTGCATCGACTCCATGGCATTCTTTAGATCATTGGAAAAAAGATTCCAGCTCTCAAGAAAATCCGTCATGGACTCCGCATCAAATGATTTAATATCTTCCAGGCGGAAAATCTCATAGTCATCCTTATCCGCCTCATCATACGGCAGGCTCAGGATTCCCTCCCGCACCGGGACCAGAAAAGTTCCCAGATGTTTCCCGTCTGATATCGGGTATGGCCAGCACAGTTCATTATGATAAAGCTCTCTGTACGAATCGCAGAAATCCATCAGACTGGCATGCGTAGGTCCGTTCTCAAACAGGTATTCCAGAAGTTCCTTTCGGGTTTTCAGTTCTGTCGTGTTTACAGCCGCCCCGGACAATTTTAAAATGTCGCAGTCTTCCTTTGCCTTTTTTTCAGGCGTCTCGCAGTAGTTAAGAAGCCAAAGAAACTGCTCGGTAAAGTATTCACTCTCCCATTCGGCATGCAAGGCTCTGCGCAACAAGCGTACTGACAATCCCATTCCCAGTGAATAGGACCCATCCGAATCATAGGGGATCGTTTCTTCCCAGTCCTTCTGCGCCGCATGAGCGTCCTGCAGCAGCTTTTCCAGTTCTGGTATGGAAAACCGGTAATTTACTGCGGCGCCACTCCAGTAGGACTGATCCTCAGAGGCTGCCCTGCAATTCACCGGTTTGTCCAGTATTTGCCGGATCTCATTCTCCAGCATGCAGCTTATCTCATCCCATTCAAGCTTCCTCGCAGGGAATATTCCGTTGTGTTTCATTTTATTTCCTTTCTGCCCGGTATGGGGCATAATATTTGGGTTCATCGTCATCCGACTGATACGTCCCAATGCAAATCTTGTGGCAGGAGCTGCGTTCCGGATTAAATTCCGCAAAGCAGATAAGCTCCGGTTCTTTACCGTCCCCACACAGGTAAATATTGATAGATGGATAGTCGTCCTGCTGGTAGGCAACTGCGGTCAGCCAGGTTTTATCCGGTATAGAAAGCGTAATATGCGGATTAGCCTGTATTTCATCTTGAAAATTGAATGTCCGGTTCAAATAACGGCATTTTCCAAGATAAAACCGGCGTCTGGCGGCATCCAGTTCAGCCTGAATCACAGAAAAAATCTGTTCTGTCTGCCCCGCATCGCACCGATATATGCTTCGTTCTGAGAGCTTTCCAAGCCGGCGTACCAGCCTAACGATTTTACTGGCTTTGGATTCCGCCTCTCTTCGGCAAAGTTTCGGTCTTAGTGCTCTCATGCAGAATCCCTCCCGTTCTGTACGCGCTCGATTTCAAATGCGCATGTTGTGAAAAAGCGATGGTTATCGTCCAGATATTTTTGCGCTTCTTTCTCTGTTTTGAACTTGCGCACAGATTGAGAATGAGGATCTACGTTTTGTACTGTCCAAAACCTCCGGCTGCTGCGCTTTACGAAATAACCGTTTTTTCCGCGCAGTACATAAAACTCCGGCGCTTTTTCAAAATCATAAGGCGTTTTGTTCCTTTTACTCCGGATAGGAGGATGATTGACATGACGGCTATCATCAAAACCAATGCTAAAATCCGTTCGTCCTTTATAATCCTCCAGCCGCTGCAAAAGTTCTCCGGTTGTATGAATGGGAATCTTTTTCCACGTTTCATCGGAATAATCGATCAATACAACCGTGTTCCCGTACCGCCGGTATTCTTCAACCGTATGTGCAGATTTCATGCCTGCAAGGATCCAACGCCCAAACTCTCCTTCTTCAAACGAACGATAGCGGCTCTTTCGGGTTCCTCCGCGGTTGTTCATACTGGCGGCTTCATATACTTTAGAAACCTCTTGCATTTCTTCGTCAGTAAAGACCATTTTCCCGTAATCCGGATAATTCAGAACTGACCAGTGTTTTTCCGGAACCTCACGTCCCGACCAGCTGATGTCAAAGCAGTTTGACGACCCATGGTTGGCTATCGGTATATATCCGCCGGGTACGTTGATAAATGCCTTGTCGTAAAAGATTTCACTGCTCATTTTGTCACCTCCATGCCGGCAAAAGGCGGCTGTATCCGAAGCCGATAGCAGGTGTTCACCGTTTCGAAGCAGATCTCAGGAGATGTATTCTTATCGATCTTAATCACTGTAGAAGTACGGCGCATTCCTGTGCTTTCCTGAATGAATGCGGGCTGCCCTGCAATTACAGGCGCCGCCGGCATTCCAATGATTTGAATCTGTTTTTTATTCATACTGACCTCCTATTGAAAAAGCGGAGCAGAAAATTCTGCCCCGCCTCGTTATACCGTTTGTACGGCCGTATAATTTGTCCTATGTCTGTATGTTCATCCTATATATGATGTATAAGCAAGATTTTTCTCCGTTACAACCGCATTCCATGTCAGGTTCTCACAGCCTGGAATATTTTCTTCCAGGCTTACCGTTGGAATCCGCCGCTTCTGTTTTTCGCGCTCATGATAGAGAGCCGAACTCATAGCAGACCACGCAATGGTGCTGAACTGATAACGGTAAAGTTCCGGTCTCCGAAACCATTTCTCAACTGCAAGCAAATACCGGAAAATCACAACGTCATAATATTCTTCCATCGGCAGTCCGTGTGCCCGAAGAAAACTCAGTACAAGATGGTGATTTTCCTCCGCCATAATCCGTTCTTCCGGGGACAGCGGCTTCAGGGTTGTCCTGGAAGCTGTCTTTTTATATCCGGATTCCCGTTTCTCGTGGGATCCCCCTTTCCGAAAGCTGCCTGCCGTCGATATCTTTCTTATACCCCTTTTAGGGAATACTGGAACATTCAATCTGCTGTCTGTTGTACAAATCGCACTCATGGTGCTTCCTCCTTATATCATATTTTGATAGGTTTTCTTGTTCTGTTCAGGACGCGGTTCCAGACCAGTTCTTTCTGCTTCATCCATGGCATCTAAATCCTGCACTTCCGCCGATACGCTACTCGCGTTCGTACTGAAAATACCGGACACCATTCCCTTCTCAGCAACGGCAATGACATCAATCCTTTTTTTCGCCGTCTTTTATAAGAGAATGATACTGACGGTTAAACGAAGCATAAGCCGTCCATTCAGGATTTTCAAAGATACGCATGGAATGAAGCTGCAGAGCTTCCTGCTCCCATTCGCTTTTGTTATGCAGCCATGGACAATTTTCCGTTGCCCACTGCAAAAGAGCATCGTAGATTTCCCGTTCTTCGGCGCGGTCAATCAGTCTGTGCATCAATGCGCTCCACTCGGATATTTCCAAATCGCCCACCGGCGTCATGACACCGTTCCGATAACCAGTCGATCTGTTCCGTCCAGAGCCGGATATGGTATACGACCGCCCGGTGCTGTACAGAAACCGAAGATCGGAAAAGGTAAGCGATTTCTCATCCAATTCAGATGCATGAATTATTTCACGGTTTTTCATCCCACTGCCTCCTAACCGAAAATTTTTTTGCTTCGCTTTGGAAACACCAAAGTAAAAAGCTCCTGGTAACGCCTGAATCCATACTCGTTCAAGGGCGCCCGTAAGGAAGCTTCACTCCACCAGAACAACTCTTCTTCCGGCACAAAATATGGACCGGTAAAAAAAGCAGCTCCGTTGAAAGCCGGTTTGGAGGACTTCAGAATCTTTTGGATCTCGGTTTTCGATTTTGCGTCCATCAAAAACCGGCCTTTTTTCCTGGCAATGCGGCCGAGCAAGACCGGATCATAGCCTGCCTGTCTGTAATTTCCCAGATAGCTTTTCAGCTTCAAAAGAGCTTCCGACTTAGCTGTTCGGAGCGTTTCTGAAATCGTGTCGTCCGCAATTACTTCCGCAAGATAGAAAGCTACGAGAAATTCGTAGTTATCAATTTCGGCATGTTCTTCCATGACACACCTGCCTTTCCTTGAAAATATTTATAAAAACGGGTATGCCAAAGGCTCCCCGGTAAAAGGATTGGGGGAGCCTTTCGACTCCGATCTATATAAAAAAGCGCCCAAAGGATACAATTCCTCTGGACGCTCTTGTGGCGTGATAGCCTACGAATATATATTGTTTAAACGGACGGGAGCCGTACCTCCCGTTCTGTCAGTCCTGTGCCTCTATAACAGAAGCAGAAGACATGAAAAAAGCGTCTGAAAGCAGAATACTCTCAGACGCTGTGTAACCGGAAAACTGTCATTGCTCATTGACAATGCTGATACTTACATCTATACTATAGCATTTCCGCAAAATATTTTCAAGATGTTTTTATCCCTTAAAGGGATGGTGAGAGGCATTGAAAATATTTTTCTGAATTTGATTTTACGGATATAATGCGTATAATCTAATCAAGGCGAATTATATCCGTAGATAGGAGTGCAATAATGAAGACGATTTTATACCATGGCTCCCCAGAGATTATAAAAAAGCCCGTATATGGAAAAGGGAAAGCATATAACGATTATGGACGCGGTTTTTACTGCACGGAACATCTGGAACTGGCAAAAGAGTGGGCGTGCAGTGTGAATATAGACGGCTACTGCAACCAGTATGAGATTGATCTGAGCAGACTGAGGGCGCTGCGATTATCCGAGTATACCATCCTGCACTGGCTGGCGCTTCTTGTAACATACAGGAAAATCCGGGTTTCCTCCCCCATACAGCAGCGCAGCATTGACTGGCTGAAAAAGAATTATTTGCTGGATCTTTCCGAATACGATGTGGTTACCGGCTATCGTGCGGACGATTCCTATTTTTTCTTTGCAAGAGCCTTTATCGGAAATGAAATATCGCTGAATCAGCTGTCTTGCGCCATGCGTCTTGGAAAGCCGGGGGACCAGATCGTGCTGAAAAGCCCTGCGGCTTTTGATGCGATTCAGTTTATTTCTTATGTGGGCGTAGATAATGCCGAACACTACGCCAAGCGCAAGGCACGTGATGACGAGGCGAGAGCGGCATATAAAAAGGAACTTGAAAATGACGACCTGAGCGGTCTGTACATGCGTGATATTTTAAGAGAGGAGCTGACCCCAGATGACCCGCGCTTACGATGAACAATATTTGTCTGACGCTATGAATAACCTGGGTGAAATGATGGATTACGCGGTCAATACCTGCCATTTCGAGATCAATGAGTTTTTCGATCTATTCCTGGTAAGCGATTTGGCTGTGCAGTTTGCTAAGGGCGTACCGAAAGTAGTCTCCGGCCTGTCCGGCGTGGAACTTGCCATGGAGGTTGTCCGAAAAAGCGGCGCTGACATGGAACTGCCGGATGCAAAAGCCGAGTATGACCGTTCCCCGGAATACTGGTGCGGATGGATTGCAGCATTCTATCAGTGGTATACGGGTATTTCCTTCCGCGATATCTCTCAGATTGTTTCTATGACGGAAATCCGGAAGATGTATCCGACCCTTCACGAAGCATCGGAACTCAAGTTTGTGGATACCGTCAATGCGATTGCCCGCAGAAAAAAGCTGCCGACAAAGCTAAGAATACTGCGAAAGGCCTGCGGCTATTCGCAAAAGGAACTGGCTGAAAAATCAGGGGTAAATCTCAGGACTCTTCAGGAATATGATAACCGCGCAATGGACATCAACAGAGCCACTGGCGGTACGCTGACCGCTTTATCAAAGGTACTGGGCTGCCAGGTCGAGGATCTGCTGGAGTATGATTTTGCGGAGGTAACAGAAGAATAATGCGTCAATCGTAAATCAGGCGGCCAAAAACATCCGCGGAGAACAGCTGTATTCACATTACGAAAATGGCTGTTCTTTTTTATGATTCAACTATGAAGAAACATTTATGACGGTGTGGATGAAAAGCGCAAGAGATTACTCGGCATTTTCAATACGCAGGATATTTTCGATGGGGATTTCTGTCCGGTCAGTCAAAAGCAGTCGGCGCTCTGCTTCATCGATCCCCTTGAATCGCCCTGTCACAGTAATATAGGTGCCGCCTTCTTTTTTCTTGTCCGGCTGGAAATAGGTGACGGATATCAGGGGACGCTGCCCTGCATTTTCCGCCAATCGGCTCAAATTCCGTTCCAGTTCTTCAATCTCACTGTCGCCGAGTTCTTTTTTCATTTCCGTCAGACGGCCGGCTTCCTGAATCACACCCCCATATCCCGTGAGAGCCGCAAAGGGTGAAAACTGTGCGGCGCGCTCCGCCATGGACATGCGCGGATGAGATTTCGAAGTGGGGTGGGGCAGGTTGATTATATCCTTATATTTGTGAGAATCCGTATTTCTCATTTTATATTCCCTCACGCTTTATGTCCGCCAATCTGTCCGTTTCTTTCCCGGCCGGTAGCTCCCTCCTGAAAATTTATTCCCTTGAGAATGGCGTTTTTTCCAAATTTCCGTTTAATCTCCAACATGGCTTCCTGCCGTTTGCGTTCCCTGGCCAGCCGTGCTGCCTCTTCCTTCTGATGTTTTTTTACTGCCGCATAATCGGTAAACAAATCAAGCTGCTCATAGGCGTCCTTTTTCGGTGCTTCCGCTTCCGGCAGCACCCTGCATGCCGTCAAATAAAGCCTCCGGATTAGCAGGTCAGGGTTGACGATGCGCTCAAACAGGGCTGTGGCTGCTTCCAAAAGGATTCTGGAGGAAGCGGTGTATCCCTCCAGGTTCTCCGTTCCGTGGGCATGCTTAGGAATAGTCCTGCCATACCGATCCGTGGCAGTTTCCCCGTGATAGGCTTTCTGCCCGGGCTGAAGGCTTTCCCGGTCATACCCAACAGTCAGCACCAGCTGATTGGTCGCAAGGCCCTGCGCCACCAGATCCAAGCCAAGCTGGTCGGCCATCTCCCGCAGGACAATCCTGGCCTTATCAAAGGGATAGGGGTACTGCAGAACCTGCCCGGAACCAATGCTGTTGGATTCCGGTTTATAGGCCTTAATATCCGCAATCGTGCAGGGTTCCCATCCCCATGCGTGATCGACCAACAATTCCGCATTGACACCGAACAGCTGATACAGCAGTTCTTCGTTGCAAAGGGAACACTGGGCAATATCCCCCATGGTGAAAAGTCCGTGTTCCTCCAATTTCTTCGCATACCCCCGTCCGATCCTCCAAAAATCCGTCAATGGGCGGTGCGCCCACAGTGAGCGCCGATAGCTCATTTCATCCAACCAGGCAATGCGTACTCCGTTTTCATCCGGCGGGATATGCTTTGCCTCAATATCCATAGCCACCTTGGCAAGGTACAGATTCGTGCCAATGCCGGCTGTGGCGGTGATACCGGTTGTTTCCAAAACGTCCAGGATCATCTTCATGGCCAGTTCCCGGGGCGTAAGCCTATAATATTGAAGATAGTCCGTGACATCCATGAATACCTCGTCGATGGAGTAGACGTGGATATCCTCCGGAGCGACATACTTAAGATAAACCTGATAAATTCCGCCGCTGATCTCCATATACCGGGCCATCTGCGGCGGCGCGACAATATAATCCACTGCAAGCTCCGGATGGGCTGCGAGTTCCGTGCTGCTGCAGGAAGCGCCCGAAAGGGTTCTTCCCGGAGCGCGGTTTTTCCGCTGGGTATTGACCTGCCGGATTCGCTCTACGACTTCAAACAGCCGGGGCCGGCCGGGGATGCCGTAGGATTTCAAAGAGGGAGATACTGCAAGGCAGATCGTCTTCTCCGTGCGGCTTTTATCCGCTACCACAAGATTGGCAGTCATAGGGTCCAGGCCCCGGTCCATGCACTCCACCGAAGCATAGAATGATTTTAGGTCAATGGCAAGATAGATTTTGTTTCCCATGCTTCGGCCTCCTCTCTTGATTCAATGGGAAAGCTCCATATACAATATTGGGTAAGGATTACCCTGTTCATCAAGGTCTGTCCGCTTATACGCCCGAAATCCCATATATTCATAAAACCCCTTTGCCTGCGGGTTCTGCTCATTGACTGCCAGCCGTTCCACAGCGTAATTTGCAATCCCGTATTGGATCAGGCGCTTTCCCAGTCCTTTGCCCTGTTCTTCCGGGGATATGAACAGCATTTCCAGCGTACCGTCCTCAATTCCCATAAAGGCCACGGGGCGGCCTGTATCATCCTCCGCAATCATCAAATGGACAACCCCACCTAATGCATGCGGAACATATTCTTTTATGTTTTGGATTTCGCCATCCGACAAAAACAGGTGGGTGGCCCTTACGGAGCTTTCCCATACCTCAAGCAGCCGTTCTGTCAAATCCGATGTTCTGTCTTTTACTTCTATGATTTTCATAAAGTCCCAGTTTCCTCATTACTTTCCCGGTAAAGCCGCTTGCCAAATTCATATGCCTCCTGCAGGTGGGGAGTTTTCTCAATCTGAGGCCTTCCGTTGGTGTCACCGCACCCGCCGGCCAGAAGCATTCCTTTGTCATGAAATCCTATGTAATGTACCAGCGCGAACTGGTAATAGGAAACCGCCTGTTCAAACGTCCAGAAGAAATCATCGGCGGACGTCATCAAAAGGGCGCAGTCCTTCACCGGATACTTCTCATGCCTCCCAAGCGGAGGGTTGGGATCTTCCTCCGCAATACAGTAAAACCGTTCGATAAACGCTTTGATCCGGGAAGAAACCGTCCAGAAATACAGCGGGGAAGCAAACACGGTGCAATCCGCCGCCTTGATTTTCGGTACCAGCTCGTTAAAGGCGTCCTTTTGAATACAGGGCTTTCCGTAGCGGCAGGCATTACAGCCAAGGCACCCTTTTACTTCATTCTTTATCAGGGAAATCACTTCCATCTGATGCCCTGCTTCTTCGGCGCCTTGGACAAAATGCTTTACCAACTGGGCCGTATTGCCGTTTGCCCTTCCGCCTCCCTGTATGACTAAAATCTTTTTCTGTTTCATCTTTCCAGTTTCCTCGTCTTCATATTTCAACCCGTTATCCCTGCACCAACGTATGGCGATTTCCCGATAGGCTTCCGCAAGATAATCGTACCACTGCTGTTCGATGCCAAAATACCGGATCCCATTTTTGAACCGGCGGAAGGCTCCCCTGCCTCGGATTGCTCCGGCAAGCTCATTTCGTGCTTTTCCGGGGGGCAGTTCTTCCACAAAGGATTCCATAATGCTGTATTCGTGGATTTCATATTTGGTGGGGAACGGATAAAAGCGACTCGGCTCTGCGTCCAGCAAAGCTTCCAACTCATTGTTTCTCATACCGGTTATATCCGGATCGTCTAAAAATACGGTTTCTCCGGTCTGCCGGTCCCAAAAGGCGGTGTAGGCGTCATCCGCCATTTCAATCGCTTCGATTACCTGTTTCAGCCTGATTTTCATATGGATCCTCCATATTGCTGGAACATACGCAGCAACCGCCGCATATTTTCTGCGGCTTCCTGTTCCATCCGTTGGCGGGCTGCCCGTTTTTCCTCTTCTGTACGCTTGTCATGCCACCCTAATTCTTCAAAAACATCTTCCATACTTTTAAAATGCTTCTTTTGTTCCTCTTCCGGAAGCTTTTTCACCGCCTCTGATTCCTCGATTGCCTCCTGCAGCTTTTGACGTTCCGCTTCCACTTCCTCCTCCGTAAAACCGAAAAAGGTCATCTCATAAATCACGGACGCGGCCAGCCGGGCGAAGCCAATTTCCCCGGCGTTTTCCGTATTAAGCTCATAGCCCAGGATTTCTTCCCAAGGGGAGAGTTCAAAGGCATATCCCTCCGGCAGCGACAGGCTTTTCATTTCCTTTTGAAGCTCCTCCAAAGATAGCACGTCAAGGTTTTCCAACTGTTGGAGCCTGTCAAAACGGAGCCCCTTCCAATCTTCTTTTCGATATACGGGGACGTCCAGTGTTTCCTTATCATCGTCTACCAGGGAAACAGCAAGCAAAATATGTCTGGTGTCCAACGGTTGTATCTGCCGCAGCCTTTCTAAAAATGCACGATAACTCTGTGCGACGCTGTTCCGTTCCGCCTGATCTACACTGGACAGATCGAGGACTGCGGAAACGATTTGTTCTTCCGGGCACCGTTCCAACAAATCCTTTATAATCACGTTTCTTCCTCCTTCGGAAATGCAAGCCATTTAGCTTCGTAGAAATCCAGATAAAACCGCTGGCCCGCTTCGTTCTCCACATAGCGGCCTTTCACCCGATACCATCCGCGCAGTTCTTCCCGCAAAGCAGCATCGGAGGAGATGGGTTCTACCCATACCTCATCATACCGGGAAAGTTCCCCTTTCACCAAAGGGACGGCGGATGGAGATACCGGCAGCGCGTAGGACGGTGGAAGGAAGGAAACCCTCTGTACGTCAGAAACAGGAAGCGTTTCTCCATCCGCAAAACGCAAAAGCCCTTCTACTGCGTCTACAAAAGCCCAGCCCTTGTCCCATACATACACCGGGGTTCCATGAAAAGCCGGCAGTGCTTTCGGATCAAGGGGCTGAAACCAGTCCGGGCGGGGATCCGCCTGGGTATCCCGGCCCAGCAGGAAATCAGTAGACACGCGGTAATAATCCGCCATCCGTTCCAACCCTTCAATGGAGGGAACCGTCCGCTCGCTTTCCCAGCCGCTGAGCGTGGACTGGGAAATACCCATTTCTTTGGCCGCCGCAGTTAAGGCGATTTTTTTCATTTTGCGGGCCAGTTTATATTGCCTTGGCACATCGTTCCCTCCCTTACTTTAAAATCATCCATTTGCCGGCTTTATCACTTCCGGTTCGGGAAATAAGCTCCAGCGCCTTGAGCCGCTTGAGCGCACGCTCTACCGTGGATTTTGAAACTCCAATTTTTCCCGCCAGTTCAACTGCTGTGCTTGCAGGATCTTCTTGCAGCAGCTTTAAAATTGCTTTTTCATTTTTATTCAGGCCATCAAATACACCCTCATTTACTCCTTCATTTACACCATCATTTGACGCTGTAAATTCAAAATCCGGATGAATATAAATGGTCGTTGAGAAATAGGTGCGCTCGTCATCGGTCTCAAATAAAGGCTCAGGAGAACCGTTATTCTTTAAAGCGTTCCGTATTTTACGGAATCCGGTATTGCGACCCTCTGTCAGGTGCATTTCTTTCAGGAACTCGCCAATCCGGCGGTTCCGGTACCGCCGACTGTATGCCCTGTACTCCCGCAGCCCTTCCTGGCTGATAGACCGATCTGCGCCGGGATGACTGACGATAATGATACGGTCCGGCTCCACGCGAACCTCGATTGGTTCCCGTTCATCATAGCCCTTATGATAAACCGCATTGGAGAGCGCTTCCTCCACCGCCGCATAGGGATAGTTGAAGAAACGCCTTGCTTCCGCGGCGTCATCTACTTTGACTACCTGCTCCTGCAGGATACTGTTTTTGATATAAAGGAGCGCTTCCCTCAGCTGCTGGTGGAGCGGCCCTTTAAACGTCTTTTCCCGAATCTCGCTTCCCGTATCGTCCGGGAACTCCACAACATCAATCTGCGCATAGGGAAAGAAACGGTCCGGCTCCAGGTTGAAAAACATCAGGCCCACGTTTTTTGGTTTTGCATATTCGGGCAGCGTGCTTACAATATTCATGCTCTTGCACAAATCCGGAAAGTCCATATGGCCAGATTCCTGATACAGGGAGCTTCCGATTTCCTTCAGATAGCTTTGGATCAGGGAAAGGTTCAGGTCCGCCAGCTCCGCTTCATGATTTACCCGGTCGTCAAAGGGAATGTTGTTGGCCAGGTTATACAGATCCCGCTTTTCCGCTTCCGACGGGGCAATGGTGCTGGACATCTTCCGGATGTAATAAATCCGTTCTTTATTGTCCTTCGCCATGGTTTTCGGAGATGAGTACGGGCGTGTGCTGCCGCCGGGCGCCCATATCACAATGAACTTCTTTTCCTCATAATCTGCCACTTCAACGATGGGCAGATACTCGGGCTGAATCAGCTTGCACCTATTCAGCATGTCCTTTAAATATCCGTCCATTTTTTCCGGGGGCACTCCTTGAAGCGGATACACTGGCCGGCCATCCTGTTCCTTAACGCCAATGACGATATACCCACCGCCCCAGTTATCAATATCGTTTGCAAAGGCGCAAATCGTTTTCAACGACGCCTCCGCATCCCAGGTTTCCTTAAATTCGATTCTGGCCCACTCTACCACATTGCCGGAGAGAAGGGTCTTAATATTGGTTGGAACCGCCATCCGTTTTGGCCTCCTTATGCTTTATGTATTTACCGCTTTTAACTCTGGCATCAGCGGGACGCTCCGCATCCTCCGGAATAATCCAGGTGCTTCCGGCTTTTTGGGCGCCCTTGATTCGCTGCTGTTCGCACAGAATTGCGATCCTGCGCCTGGAAAGTCCCCACTTTTCCGCCGCCTGTGTAGTTGAAAGATATTTCACGGATGTTTCCTCCTTTGCGGAATCTCTCACTATCTCTATTATATTCACAACAGGGAATAATATCAAGTTTTTTCACCGGAGGTTGTAAAACACGTTTCTCACCTGTGTAATATAGATAGTTCGTAAAGGTACACCTTTGCAGATGGGAGAAAAAGCCTTGCCAAACCAGAAATATTCTCTCTGTAAAAGCCGTTTTTCCGTTTGCGGACATATCCAAAAATACACAAACCTTTACGGACGGTTTTGAAAGGAGGACGCGCCCATATGAAAAAGACATACGGTTACGCCAGGGTTTCCACCCGGGAACAGAACCTGGACCGGCAGATTCGGGCGCTGCTGGACTGCGGGGTAGCGGAACGGGACATCGTAACGGACAAAGCAAGCGGCGCCAGTCTGGAGCGTCCCGGATACACGGCTCTGAAAAACACCATGCTGAGGGAAGGAGATACGCTTATCATCAAATCCCTGGACCGGCTCAGCCGGAACAAAGGGCATATCAAGCAGGAACTGGAGTATTTCAAGGCCATGCGCATCCGGGTGCGGGTAATCGACCTGCCTACCACAATGACAGAACTTCCGGAGGGCCAGGAATGGGTTTTTGAAATGATCAACAGTATCCTGATCGAGGTGCTCTCCAGTATCGCGGAGCAGGAACGGCTGGCCATCCGGCAGCGTCAGGCTGAAGGCATCGCAACTGCGAAGGAAAAGGGTGCGCATCTTGGCCGGCCTGCTGCACAGTTCCCTCCAGACTGGGAAGGGACGTACAGCCAGTGGGCGGCCGGAGAAATTACAGCCGTAGGGGCCATGCGCCATCTGGGACTCAAGCGCAGCACTTTTTATAAACTGGCGCGTCGATATGAGGAGGAGCACCAATGAAAAAGTTTCTTCTTTTTCTGTTTCTCACCGGTTCAGTCTGCCTTCTGGGATTGGGCGGGTGCCAGCTTTTCCAATATTGGGACGAAAGCCGGCAAAGCAATGAAGTCTATTCCGGTCTGGATGAGTATGTGCAGCGTCCGGATACAACCCCGGATACTAATTTACATTCTTTGCCGTCTCCTAATGATGAGGATGCCTCCATACTCATTCCGGATATTGATTTTGAATCCCTTCAAAAAATCAATCCGGATGTTGTCGGGTGGCTTTATTGCGAGGGTACTCCTATTAACTATCCTGTTGTCCAAGGAGAAGATAATTCGTATTATTTAAAGCACCTGTTCGACGGCGCTTATAACGCCAATGGGTGTCTGTTTCTGGATAGCCGGGTAAGCAATGATTTTTCTGAAGCGCATTCCATTATATATGGCCACCATATGAAAAACGGAACCATGTTCTCTTCTTTAGACGGTTATAAGCGCCAGGAGTATTATGAAGCGCATCCCGACTTGCTGCTGATAACACCCGGACAGGCCTATCTTGTAAATCTGTTCTCGGGGTATGTGGCCAGTGTGGAGGACCATGCGTGGGACGTTGGCTTCCAGGATGAAATAGAACTTGAAGAGTGGTTGTCCGCCGCTGAGGAAAGATCCTGTTTTGAAAGCGGCATATCTCCTTCCACCGCAGACCGAATCCTTACCCTGTCTACCTGCAGCTATGAGTTTGATAATGCGCGGTTTGTTGTGCTGGGAATTTTGAAACCTGTTGCGAAAGACTGAAGCGGCGGGGCAAAAGGCCTTGAAATATGCGCAAAAAAAGTATATACTGAATCCATAAGTATCGAAGCTTGTTTTACCAAGCCACAGTATCTGAGTTTTACAGTGTCCGGAGGCATATTGCCTTTGGGCGCTTTTTTATTTTATAGTCAAATGCTTAACCGCATAAAAACTTAACAACGGGCTTACTGCCATAAGGCGTTCAGAGAGGTAATCTTTGAACGCCTTTTTCGTTTATCCGTCAATAATGCGATGTTTCCCGGAGAAACCTTGCATTTTTATATAGATGCTTTCGCGCAGCGGAAGCGGTTCCCTGTATTCCAGGCAAAACAGCCTGTTTACATATATAAACCATCCTAAAAAATGAAAGGAGAATCAAAATGAGCCATTTTAATTTGGCGATTTTCACAGAAGACGAACACGCGGATCTGGACGAAATCATGGACCCATTCTATGAGGGGAACCGTGTGGAACCCCATATTGACATGACAAAGAGCGAACTGATCGAAGAGGCTCGCCGCCAGATGCAATCCATCTTTGAAACTCGGTATGCGGAGTGGAAAGCAAACCCCTCTGAGTATGAGAAGGGAACAAACCCTTCTCATATTGAATACCTGAAGAAGCTTCCGGAACTCATGAAACGTTCTGATGAAGAGCTCTACCAAGAAGCTATTGAAGGCTGTGGAGAAGACGACATTGATGAAGATGGAAATCTACTCTCCACATATAATCCAGACAGCAAATGGGATTGGTATGAAGTAGGGGGACGCTGGCATGGAATGCTTCTGCTCAAGCCCGGTAAAACGGGCCGGCGCGGATCCCCGGGTCTTATGACTCCTTCCGCTGGAAACTATGACTCCGCATATGCAGCCGATATCGATTTTGAGCAAATGCGGAAAAACAGCATCGCCAGCCTTACCCCTTATGAAAAGTTCATAACCTCCGGACCTTATAAGGAAGAATATATGCGGCAGCGTTATCCCTCGGAGATGGACTATATCCAGCGGAACAGCTGCTTCCATACTTACGCCGTTCTGACGCCAGACGGAACCTGGCATGCGCCGGGAGAGATGGGATGGTTCGGCGTATCTTCTGAAAACTCCGAAGAAAAACACAATTGGGAACTGGACTATTATGAGCATTTCATTAAGCCCGCGATTTCAAACGGCTGGTACATGACAGTTGTTGACTGCCACATTTAAGAAGTATCGGAGAAAAGGATATGAAAAAGATAGTTTCTGATTTTTTTGAACATCCGGATGTCTTCCTTAAAGAGCATGAAATAGCTCCATTCATTGACACCAAATGGGAAGAAATTGTAGAAACACCTTTGGATTACATGAGCAACAAAGATGAATAGCTTCCTGATCTCTCAGGTCCGCATAATCTCAATGTATACTCGCGTTTCTCAAAAACAACCTGCAATACCTTTATGGTAACAACCATAGTGCCGGATTTCCGGCGCTATTTTTTGAAAGGAGAGTTTTTCTATGGGACAATATTATCAACCGATCATCATTTACCCGGACGGCAGCACAGCCTCCTTTTATAGTCATAGCTTTGGCTGCGGGTTAAAGCTGATGGAGCATTCCTGGATTGGAAACGATTTTGTAAATGCCATTTATTCCAAAATTCTGAATAAGCCCAAAAAGGTCGCCTGGATTGGCGATTATTCCAAAAATGATTATGAAAGCTGTGGCGAAAATTATGCCAAACATTTGCCGTTTGAAGAATTTATGAAATATTATATGGATGTCTGGGGTGAACACAAGAAAGAGGAAAGTATTTCGCCTTCTAATTTTGAGAATGCTGACCTCAATATCGTCAACCACAAAACGAAAAATATGTACCTGATCAATCACAACACAAAGGAATATCTGGACTTAGGCCTTTACATTGACCGCTGCACGGTAAAGGGAGGAAATTGGTCCGGTTACTGCGTGAATCCTCTTCCGCTGCTTACAGCATGCGGCAATGGAAGGGGAGGCGGAGATTTCCGTAATTCCACATCCAATATAGGGTATGAAAATGTTGGCCTTTGGGCATTTGACCTGCTGGAACTCAGTTGTAAAGTGCCAATAGATTATACTCCCGTGGATTACATCTTTATGGAAGGAAACACATAATTGTTCTGAAAAAAAGCGGAGGGCATAAAATATGCTCTCCGTTTTTCTGTCAGGACACAGATCCGCCAACTTCTTTAATCCTACCACAGCATCCGCAGCAACGATTTCGCAGGACCATACGGGATCCGTACAAAATCAGCGAACTTCTCTTTGGAAAAACCCCTGGTAAATATATCGGTGCTGTTCCATCAGTGTTTTGTCATCTATAGGCGCATAAAACCAATAGATGGTCATATATTATACATCACTCCAAACACAGCAGTTTTATACCCGGCCGTCTCTGCACTATTACGAACATAGAACATCAGGCAGCATTCCGTTATATCCAGTCCCACAGCCACAGAAAACGTTCCTGCAATATTGTTTCCGTCAAATAGATACCACAACCGGTATGCCCTGTTTTTTTACATTCTTTTCAAAACATTTATTGGATTCAAAATCGCTGCCCTTAGAAAAAGGCGTTATCCGGCCTGTGTTATTTGGAAGGTTCCCTGAGAAGGCTCTCAATCGTTATGCCCTGCAGCATATCAGTCAGAATATCATTGATACGTCTATATGCCGCGTCAAGTGTATGGACCGCTTCTCCTCTTTGAACAGATGTCGGGCTGCAGAAACATGTTCTTCGTTCTATCAGACTGATAATATCCAAAAGTGTGATCTCCTCTGGAGCTTTTGACAGCGTATAACCTCCATTCGATCCGTACAAAACGGTAATAAGACCTGCATCCCGCAGTCTGGAGCCAATCTGCAGAAGATAACGCGATGAAACGCCAACGGCTTCAGATAATTTTGAAGAGGGAACAGGTTGAGCAGCCCTGGCCAGATATAGAACCATCCGTATTGCATAATCTGTTGATTGATTTATCTGCACATAACTTCTCCCTTCATAAACAAATGTAGTGGCAAGGGACAGCCTGATTGCCTCTGCCACTGCACCTCTATTTCCTTTAAACTAATGCCGCACCCAGTTCACGGCACACCGCCAGGGCGTCGTCATCCGGAGTTTCAGGGCAGATTACACTGTCCCAGGCAAGATCCGATTTATATACAAACGTTTATCAGGTAGTTCACCATGAAATCCATTCTATTGTTATGCACGTCTTTTCTTTCGCTTTTTTAAGACTCCAAAGATTTCTTCAACTTTTCAAAGCTTGTTTTGCTGATGGCATGCTCGATATTTCAGGCGTCCTGTTCTGCGATTTTGGGATCTACGCCTGCCGCTATGAGCCGTTCTGTAAAAAATCGATGCTTTTCATAAACCTGTCCGGCAAGCTGCAATCCCAGTTCTGTCAGGGAGAGCGTGCCGTCGGCATTTTTAACAAGATGGCCGGATTTGGAGAGTTCCTTGACCGCCCGGCTTACAGAAGGCTTTTTTACTCCTAACTGATCTGCCACATCCACACATCGGACATAGCCTTTTTGTTTCTGAAGCATAAGAACAGCTTCCAGATAATCCTCCATCGAAGAAGTTAAAGACATAAAGGTTCCTCTCTTTTAGTTCTCATTCAAATCCCACTGAAAACTGCAGCAGGCTTGAATCAGTTCCTCATCATGGGTGACCACTAATACGGTCTTCCCCTCGGCTGCGGCTTCTGCCAGTAAAGACGCGATTTTCCGCATATTCCCGCCGTCCAACCCCGACGTCGGTTCGTCGAGCAATAAAATTTCCCTGCCGGATAAAAGCCCGCAGGCAATGGAAAGGCGCTGCTTCTGCCCGCCGGACAGAATAGCCGGATGCGCGTCTTTGTAAGCGTAAAGATCTAATTTCTTCAGCAAATTTCTGGCCCTTTCCAATTGTTCCTCTGTCCTGGAAATCCCTAAGAACAGTTCCTCTGTTACGCTGTTTGTAAAGAATTGCGTGCCGGTGTCGTTGGAGCTGTACCAGCAGCTTTTCCGCCGCCGTGCCGAACCGGCTTTCCGGCCGTGAAGGAAAATACTGCCCTTGGACGGGCGTTCCAAGCCGGCAACGATTTTTGCCAGTGTTGTTTTTCCCGCCCCGTTGTGTCCGGTGATGGCAATGATCTGCCCCGCCCATGCCGCAAGGTTTAAATCTTTCCAAATTGTATGCTTCCCGCGCTTACAGGAAAGGCCTTGCAGGGAAAGAAGAGGTGTACCTATGCCGGCAGGTATGGAGAGCCTTGAGGTCATACGATGCTGTACAGTGCGTAGTTTCAACTGCTTCAGACTTTCAGAGGAAAGCTTTCGCATTTGTTCAGGCGTGCGCTCCCACTGAATGGCTCCGTCCCGAACGTAGACAAATCGATCCGCCAAATCCATCAGCCAGGAAAGCCTGTGTTCCGCAATCAGAAGCGTGCAGCCTTCCCGCTTTAGCCCTTGGAGAACTTCCCGCAGTTCTTTAACACCTTGGCCGTCCAGATTGGCGGTAGGCTCGTCGCAGACATAAACGGGAGGGTTCATGGCGTAGACAGAGGCCACGGCTGTACGCTGCTTTTCTCCGCTGGAAAGCACATCAAGGGAGCGGTCACGCAATTGTTCCAAACGAAACCGCCGGATAGCCATGTCTGTTCGCAGAACAATTTTTTCATGCGGGAAGCCGTAATTTTCACAGCTGAAAGCAACTTCTCCCGGCATTTCGGAGGAGAAAAACTGGCTTCCCGGATCCTGGAACACACTGCCTACCGTTTTTCCCCGTTCCCACAACGGCTCATCGCTTCTGTCTTTCCCATCAATCCGAAGGCGGCCGGAAAACCGGCCCATATAAAAAGCGGGAGCAAGACCGTTTACCAGGCGAATCAAGGTGGTTTTTCCATTCCCCGAAGGGCCGGTCAATACCACGCATTCGCCTTTCCGGACATGAAGACAAATATCGGTCACGCCTGCATCGGAATCAGCGTATTGAAAATTCACACGTTCAAACCGGATCACTTTATCCCTCCTATTATGAAAAACAGGATGGTTCCAATCGCCCATATTCCCAGCCAGAGGAAATCAGCCGGCTGCAGCTTTCTGGCATAGTAGCTTCCCCGCACTCCCGGCGCCTGGGCGCCCCGCGCTATCGCCGATACGGAAAGCTGATCCGCAATCTGCAGGCAGCGCAGCAGCATGGGCACCAACACATATTCGCAGGTAACGGCAGGGTGGCGGAGCACCTGTACAGGTCCGGTCAGCCTTCGGTTCTTCATGGACTGCCGAATCCCCTTCAGTTCCGCCTTCATGGTTGGGAAAAACCGAAATACCACCAGCAGCCCTAAGATAACCGGAGTGGGGGTATGGATTTTCGACAGGGCGGCCGAGAGCTGTCCCGGAGGCGTGGTAATGAGATCCCACGCTGCCAGGAATACCGGCATAAGGTTGTAAAACATCAGCACATAGAACTCCGAAAAAACCACCATACGCAGGCCGTGAAAACGGATCAGGTACAACAGCAGCGCCAGCGCCAAATAAAAAGCGCCGGAAGTCAGGCAGAGCCGCCACCGCTTTTCAAAAACCAACTGGCCGAAAGCAAGCAGCGCAAGAAGACAGGTGAGCAGGGTGTTTGCGGTAAGCGACACTCCAAGGATGGCGCAGACCGCCGCCCACGCTTTTACCGGAACGGATAAGGCTGTTTCCCGCATTTACAGAACACCCGCTTTTTTGAAATGCTTTTGAATCAGCTTCCGTCCGACAAGGCTGCCCAAGAATCCGCAGAGCACGGTAAAAATCAGGATAAAAATCACCCAGCCCGGCGCTGTATAATACTGAACGTAAGCGTCGATATAGCTCTGCTCCATACCGCTGGCAACCGCAAAACTGTAATAAGTATCCCAGAAAAACCAGACGGGAAGCAGATTTACCCCGTTGTATAACAGGCTGGAAACTGTCCATGCGGCGGTCAGGCGGTTTGGCGTAATCCCTTTCCACAGAATGATTTCCGCGAGTACTCCCACCACGATAAACCACGGGAGCAAAAACCAGTTGCCCATAATCAAAAAGACAAGGCCCAGCAGCGTCATGTATACCAGTGAAACAAACCGTTTGCGGATGCGGTTTACCATCAAAAAATAGATGGGCCCGCAGACAAGCATGGTGATGCCTACAGAAAGCACCATACTGACAAAATCATTCACCATGCAGACCATGTTGATCCCCAGCTGAATGACAATGAGCAGCACGGTCATCAGTACCAGTGTAATAATGTCTTTTACAGACCATTTCTTTGCGTTTTCCATTTTGATTCTCCTTTATTTTCTCTTATGATTCTTGCAGCTTCCAGCTTAATGCCTTTTCACGCAGCCCTATAAACCGCCGGTACGGGCCTTTCTGTTTCATAAGTCTCTGATGCGTTCCCCGCTGTACGGTCCGCCCCATTTCAGCACAAGGGTCTGGTCGGCATTCCGAACATTGGCAAGGCGATTACCCCATGTAAATGAACCTCCTCCTTTCTTTCGGTTAGTTTTAGCTAACCATTGTGCAAAAAATTTAAGGTTCATTTGAACCTTAAAAGGCCGCTCCAGCCACAGTTGAAAAAGACTGCCAGTTCATTGACATAGCCAATCGCCTGTTCCCGGGTCATATCATGGGCGACTGTTTCAAAAACGGCGGTAAAATAGGCGCTTGTGATCATATGGTGAAGGTCACGGTTGACCGTCCCCTCCAATTTCCCGAGTTGCCGGAGCTGCTGATAGTAATCCTCCGTCTGATCGACTTCAAGCTCCACAAGCTCATGAATATAGTTGGCATACCGGGTTCCCTCGGAGCAGCAAATCACCAGTTTGAACGCATCGAAATGATCATAGATGTAATTGATAAAGTAATTCAGGTAGCTGGTAGATAAATCTTGGCTCTGTTCCGCTTTATCCTCTGTAACTAATTCATAATGTGCTTGCTGCGCCTGTTTAAACTGAGTGATCAGTTCGTCGGCCGCCGGCGCTACCAAAGCGTCGAACAACGCTTCCTTACTGTTGTAGTACCCATAAAAGGCCCCTTTGGTAAAGCCGGCTTCTTTGACAATGGCTCGCAGAGAGGCATCTTTAAAGCCCTTCTCCAAAAACTCCCGTTTCCCAACCTCAAGAATGCGTTTTTGCGTATCCGTCAGCTCCACGTTTTGTTCTCCCTTCATATACCATCGGTATATACCACTGGTATATTAGCATAAGCAGCGCGATTTGTCAACAAGTTTTAAGCGAGCGTATATCGCTGGAGAAAAAATAACTTTGAAATTAGCGCCTTAATACTATAGAGAATTGGATGAAAATAAACACCGCAGGATCAGCTTCCTGCGGCGTTTTATTATTATGGTTTTAGTCTATCATTCCGTTGTGTTAAAGAGAAGACTTTCAAGAGTTATTTTTTCCAGTTCGTTTGTTACCATTGTATTGATAGAATGATATACTGTATCCAGCACCGAACTGTTTCTCATATTTTCTGTCGATGCAACACAAAACAAAAAAGCTGTTCTGCGTTCCATGATTCGTATGATATCCAAAAGTGTGATTTCTTTGGGCTTTTTAGAAAGTTCATACCCTCCATTCGGGCCGTGAGAAGCGATGATCAGACCACCGTCTCGCAATCTGGATCCGATTTGCAAAAGGTAACGCGGAGAAACACCAATGGCATCAGATAATTTTGAAGAGGGAACAGGGCGCGTGTATTGCGCTAAGTATACTGCCATTCGTATTGCATAATCTGTAGATTGATTTATCCGCATACACACGCACCTCCTTTTTACCTCAAAGACTTTTTTAGCTTTTCAAAGCTTGTTTTGCTGATAGCGTGTTCAATGTTACAAGCATCTTGCTCCGCAATTTTGGGGTCTACCCCTGCCGCGATAAGCTGTTCCGTAAAAAAACGATGTTTTTCATAAATCTGTTCGGCAAGCTGCAATCCTGTTTCTGTGAGGGAGAGTGTGCCGTCATCATTTTTAACAAGATGGCCGGATTTGGACAATTCCTTGACTGCCCGGCTCACCGAAGGTTTTTTTACGCCCAAGCGCTCTGCCACATCTGTACACCTGGCATTTCCTTGCTCTTTCTTCACCATCAAAACCGCTTCCAGATAATCTTCCATGGAAGATGTCAAGGCCATTGACGCACCTCCCTGAACCCTATTTTCATCTCAAATTGCTATTTAAGCTTGATCGCCGCAACATCCACATGATTTGGAATACTGTTGAATGTATAGGACTCAATCACTTCATTATTGAACACCGCATATTCGTTTCTGTAATTCAACGGAATCACAACGCTGCTCTCATTTGCGGAATTAAGGGCAGTGGTAAAGATATTCTGAACTGTTTCAGGGTCATCCGTTTTGTAAAGACCGGCAATCAATTCTTTCGCCTCCTCTTCACTCATTGTGGCGAGTGCTTTGGCGATCTGAGGATCAGTCGAATAAATCCCGCTGGCATCTGTATAATCGGTGGAAGGATACATATTGGCAACAAATGTATACGGATCATAGGGGAACCAATAACTCATATATGCGGTAATTTCGTAGTTTCCTTCTGTAAACACCTGCTGCATAAACGCCATCAGGTCAATCGGATTTGTTGTAATTTCAATGCCAAGCTTTTTCATTGAATCCTGGAAGAAAAGTACAACTTTATCATATACACCCGTGGAGGGATAAGTAATCGTAAAGGAAAGCTTCTTCCCATCCTTTTCCCGGATACCGTCGCCGTCCGTATCAGTCCAGCCGGACTTGTCCATCAGTTCAATGGCCGCATCCATATCAT
>OLSC01001212.1_pt1 | contig 25286 bp, 26 predicted proteins | sample 1672881 | NCBI WGS metagenome assembly OLSC01 (sample SAMEA3136733, study PRJEB25190) | human gut metagenome | biome: human gut; feature: human-associated habitat; material: faeces | place: Austria | collected 2013
CCAGAGAATGGGGTTCCAAGGGGAAGGAACCTCCTTCCCCTTGGTGTTCTTTCCCCTATTTCTTCAAAGAAATAGGGCCCCGGCTGGGAAGCCATCGTTCCCGCCCGTTCCAACGGCGCCGGAAAAAGAACCTCCACCCAAAGCACAGCCTGAGAGCAATCTGAAAACCCCCGCAAAAACAGCCATCCCCCACAATATCTTGCGTTGCTTTCCTCTCCCAACCCCACCCCCTGCCAGGTGAAAATTAAGGTTGACACAGAGGATTCTTTTCCGCTATAATATCATTCATGTAATCATGGCTTTCTGCCATGGTGCGTGTATGTTTGACAACCGCGGCCGGGGCAATTCGGCCGTTGTGGTTGGCGGGAATTCCCGCTGGAAATCGATACAGGAGGTGTATCAGAATGGTTCGTACCTATCAGCCCAAAAAGCGTCAGCGTTCCAAGGAGCACGGGTTCCGCAAGCGTATGTCCACCGCCAATGGGCGCAAGGTTCTGGCCCGTCGCCGCGCCAGAGGCCGTGCCCGGCTGACCCACTAATGCCAAGGTTAACCGCATAAAGAGTACATACAAGGGGCGGGGAATCAGATTCCACCGCCCCTGCGAAGCATCGGGCGCTGGACGGGCTTTCTCCCGGCCGGCCTTGTCCGATGGCGGGAGGCGGGCCCTCCCCGTTCGCTGTCTGTCCTCAAAGCAAGGAGAATCTCACCGTGAAGTACACCGTTTCCTTAAAGGAAAACAGAGTGTTCCGCCGGCTCTACGCCAAGGGCCGGAGCGCGGTTTCGCCCACCATGGTTCTGTACTGCCGGAAAAACGGCCGGCGGGAAAACCGGTTGGGCCTGACCACGGGAACCAAGCTGGGCCACGCGGTGGTCCGGAACCGAGTGCGCCGCCGGCTGCGGGAAATCTACCGCCTGCAGGAGCACCGGCTCTCCCCCGGCTACGATATTGTCGTCGTGGCCCGGGTTCGGGCGGTTTACAGCCGGTACGCCGAACTGGAACGGGATTTTCTCCGCCTGGCAAAAAAGCTCCAGCTTCTCTCCCCCCAGGGTTCTGATGCGGAGGGAGAGAAGCCATGAAGGCTGTTCTGCTCTGGATGATCCGGTTTTACCGGAAGGTCATCTCCCCTGCCCGTCCCCCCTGCTGCCGTTTCATCCCCACTTGCTCGGCCTATGCTTTGGAGGCCATTGAAAAATACGGCGCCTGGAAGGGGGGCTTTCTTGCCCTGCGCCGGATTCTCCGTTGCAATCCCTTTCACCGGCAGAAGAGCATTGAGTATGACCCCGTCCCCTGATCCGGGACAGCCTGTTTCGCCTGCCGGTGACCGCCGGCGGCATCCATCCAACCTGGAGGCGCTGCAATGAGTATTATTTTAACCCCCTTTGCCAAACTGCTTTTGCTGTTCTACGACCTGACCGGCAGCTATGGCGTGTCCCTGATTCTGTTCGGTCTGGTGATCCGTCTGATCCTGTTCCCCATCTTCCTCAAGGGGCGCAAGGGCATGCTCTCCATGAGCGGCCTGGCGGAAAAGCAGAAGGTATTACAGCAAAAGTACGCCCGGGACCGGGTGAAATATAGCCAGGAGCTGCAAAGGCTCTATGAGGAGGAAGGGGTCAAGCCCTCCTCCGGCTGTCTCTGGTCCTTCCTTCCCCTGCCCTTTCTGATGGTGCTGTACGCCATCGTCCGGCAGCCTTTGACCTATCTGATGAACATGACCCAGGATCAGTTCAACGTGGTCTCCAACCTGCTGTATGGAAATGTACTGGATTACAGAAATGAGCAGCTCCGCATGGCCCAGGATGTGTTCCTGAACCATGACAAGATTGTCGCGGCGGTGCCGGAGCTGGCCAACATGCCCCAGATCGACTTTACCTTCCTGGGGGTAAACCTGTCTCAGACCCCCCACTTCATGTTCTGGAAGGCCGACGATATCGGCGCCGCCTTCGGCCTCTGGCTGATCCCCGTGATCTCCGCCGCCCTGGGCGTGGTGTCCATGATCGTCACCAACCACATCAACGGAAAGGTCCTGGGCACCCGGAGAACCATGGACCAGTCCACCCGGATGACCATGTTCATCATGCCTTTGTTCTCCCTGTGGATCTGCTTCACCCTGCCCGCCGCCCTGGGTGTGTACTGGATTGCCAACAGCCTGTTTGCCATGCTGCAGGAAGTGCTGAACATCCCCTTCCTCCGCTCCTTCCTGAAAAAGCAGGAAGAGGCCAAGGTCAAGCGCCGGGAAGAGGAGAAAGAGCGCGTCAAACGAGAGAAGCAGGCCCAGGCGGAGGCCAAGAAAAAGGCCGCCGAGGAGATGCGCCGAATTCAGATGGAGCGCAAGCTGAACAAGAGCATCGCCACCGCCAGCCGGGAGGGCATCCGGGCCTACGCCCGGGGCCGGCTGTATGACCCGGAACGCTACCCCACCTTCCCCTACCAGGACCCCAATGACCTGGCCAAGCAGGCCCAGGAGGAGCAGCAGCGCCTGGCGGAGGAACAGAAGACCGCCAAGGCCAAGGGGAAGAAGGGCAAGAAGGACCAGCCCAATCAGCCCACCAAGACAGAAAAACCCGCCCAGGCCGCCCAAGAGGAGAAACCTTCCGCCGCCCCCACGTCCGCGGCCCCGGAGAAACCGGTGCCCCAGCCGGCGCCCGTCCCGGAGGAAGAGGAGGGCTTCGTGGAGGAATCCTTCCTGGAAGAGCCGGAACAGGACAACGACGAGAAATAAGGAGAGACGAGCCTGATGTTGAAATGGATTGAAGCCACAGGCAGATCGGAAGAGGCTGCCATACAGAATGCCCTGGCCCAGCTGGGGCTGGACCGGGACAGTGTTTCCGTGGAGGTCCTGGAGCGGGCGAGGAATGGATTTTTGGGGTTTGGCAGCTCTCCGGCCAAGGTCAAGGTGACCTATGAGGTCTCCCAGGAGGAGGCCCCGGTCTCCCCGGTGGAGGAGATTTTCGCCCCGGCCCCCCAGCCGAAGCCGGCCGCGACCCCGGCCCGTCCGGCGGAGGCCGCCCCCAAGGGACCGGCCAAAGCAGAAGCCCCGGCTTCCCCTGTGCCCGGAGCCAAGCCGGGGGACCTGGAGGAGCGAATCCGCGCCTTTCTCTCCGGCCTGCTGGCCCACATGGGGGTGGAGGCCGCCATCCACGTATCCCCCAAAGGGGACAATGGGATTCTTGTGACCCTGGAGGGCCCGAAGCTGGGCGCCCTCATTGGCCACCGGGGGGAGACCCTGGACGCCATCCAGCAGCTGACCAACTACGCGGTCAACCGGGGCCGGACCCACCGGGTGCGGATTCACATTGACGCGGAGCACTACCGGGCCAAGCGGGAGGAATCCCTCAAGCGCCTGGCCAATAAAGTTGCCGCCAAAGTGGTCAAATATCGCCGGAATATCACCCTGGAGCCCATGAACGCCTATGAGCGCCATGTGATCCACGAGACCCTCCAGGACTATCCCGACGTCATCACCTATTCCACGGGAACCGAGCCCAACCGCCGCACGGTGGTGGCCTTCTCCCGGGGCAAGCACGCATATTGACCTGAAACGGCGGAGGAGGACTGTGCTCCACCGCCGTTTTGCTTTCAAAAGGGGCCCTCTGGCCCCGCTGTCAAGGAGGGATTGCCATGACATTCCGTGACCGTATCCAGCCCCAGCTGCGGGACTGGTATGACGCCTCAGCCGGCTTTGACTTTGAGCACCTGGAGGAATTTGTCCCCAAGTGCAACGCCGCAGAACTGGCCAACCTGCGGGAGGACCCCCAGGTGAAGGCTTGGGACCAGATGATTCCCGGTCCCGACGGTGCGCCCCAGGTGAAAATTCGGGTGTACGCCCCCAGCCAGCGGGAGAAAGCCCCCCTGCCCTGCCTGTTCTTCTACCACGGCGGAGGCTTTCTCTTCGGCACGGTCTACCGGCAGGAGGACCTGTGCCAGCGGTATGTAAAGCACGTGGGCTGCGTGGTGGTCTCGGTGGAGTACCGCCTGGCGCCCCAGTGGAAGATGCCCGCCCCCCTGGAAGACTGCTACGCCGCCCTGCTGTGGGTTTGGACCAACCACCAGACCCTGGGGGTGGACCCGGACCGTCTGGCGGTGGCCGGCCTGTCGGCGGGGGGCAACCTGGCCGCCGCCGTGGCGCTGCTGGCCCGGGACCGGAAGGGACCCAGACTCTGCCTGCAGGTTCCCCTTTATGGGGAGCTGGACTGCCGGCTGGAGACCCCCTCCTCCCAGGAGATCACCGACCGGAAGGTCTGGTGCCGGGACAACTGCCGGATCTCCTGGGACAAGGTGCTCAGCCCCGGGCACATGCCCACCCAGTATGAGTCCCCCGCCCTGGCCAAGGACCTTGGGGGCCTGCCGCCCCTGTTCTCCTTCATCGGGCAGCTGGACCCGGGCCGGGACGAGAACCTCACCTATTGGTCCCGGCTGATGGCCGCCGGGGTGCCGGTGGAGTGCCATGTGTTTCCCGGCTGCTATCACTGCTTTGAGCTCAGTGTCCCCGAGGCGGAGGTGAGCAAGCAGGCCTATGAACTGACCTACGCCGCCCTCCGGCGGGCTTTTTCCAAGGGATGAGCCCCCGTCTTTCCCCAAGTTCCCCTGTTTTTGTGGAGAAAAGGAGGTGAGCCTCCCCATGGAGGTCCCAGCCCATCTGCGGATTCGCATGGCAAAGCGCAACTTATCCCACGCCTATCTGGTGGTGGGGGAAAACCGCCGTCCCCTGGCCGAGGCCCTGGCCGCCGCCTGGGTCTGTACCGGGGAGACCCCTCCCTGCGGGCACTGCCCGGGCTGCCGGAAGGCCGGCCTGGGAATTCATCCAGATATTATCCGGGCCGACCCAGAGGGGGAGGGCCTGAAGGCCGAGGAGGTCCGGGCCCTGCGGTCCGATGCCTATATCCGCCCCAATGAGGCCCCCAAAAAGGTCTATCTTTTGGAGCACAGTGAGCTGCTCAATCCCACGGGGCAGAATATTCTGTTGAAGCTCATCGAGGAGGGGCCCGCCTACGCCTGCTTCCTCTTTCTCTCCCCCCAGCCTGGGCTTCTGCTGCCCACCATCCGGTCCCGGTGCGAAACCCTCCGGGCTCCAGGAGAAGAGACCCGGCAGGCCGACCAGGCGGGGGAGACCTTAGCCGACCTGATCCTCACCGGGGCCTCTCCCCGGGACCGCCTGCCCTTCCTCCTCTCCCTGGAGAAGAAGGACCGGGAGGAATTTCCCCTCCTCCTGGAGGCCGCCCTGTCCCGGCTGGCGGCGGAACTGCCCCGGCGGCCCGACCTGCTGCCGGTGCTGGACCGCCTGGTCCCCATTCGGGCGGCCTGTGAGTTTCCCGTCAGCCCCGGCCATTTGAGCGGCTGGATCGCCGCCGCGCTGTAAGCAAAGGAGAAAACTATGGCAGAGATTATCAGCGTTCGCTTTCGCAGCGAGGGCAAACAATATTATTTTGACCCCCAGGGCATGGTCTGCCGCCCTGGGGACGGTCTCATTGTGGAGACCGCCTCAGGTCTGGAGTACGCCCAGTGCGTCCGGGGCAACTTTACTTTGGCCGAGGCCGAGCTGGCCGCGCCCCTGCGCCCCGTGGTCCGGGCGGCCACGGAGGAAGACCTTGCCGTGGTGGAGAAAAACCGGGAGAAGGAGGTCTATGCCTTCCGGGTTTGTCAAGAGAAGATCCTGGAGCATAAACTGGACATGAAGCTGGTGAGCGTGGAGTGCAGCTTTGAGGGGACCAAAATCCTCTTCTTCTTCACCTCCGACGGCCGGGTGGACTTCCGGGGCCTGGTGAAGAGCCTGGCCGCGGTCTTCCACACCCGGATTGAGCTGCGGCAGATCGGCATTCGGGATGAGGCCAAGATGCTGGGGGGCCTGGGAATCTGCGGCCGTCCCTTCTGCTGCAACTCCTTTTTGCGGGAGTTCCAGCCGGTCTCCATCAAGATGGCCAAGACCCAAAACCTCTCCCTGAACCCCACCAAGATTTCCGGCACCTGCGGCCGGCTCATGTGCTGCCTGAAGTATGAGCAGGAGGCCTATGAGGACCTGATGAAGGACGCCCCCCGTATGGATTCCTTTGTGGAGACCCCCGACGGGGCGGGCACCATCATCAGCGTCAACACCCTGCGGGAAAAGGTGCGGGTCCGCCTGGACGACGCCCCGGACACCCTGAAGACCTATCACAACAGTGAGATCCGAGTGGTCCGCAGCGGCAAGGGCAAGCGCCCGGAGGGCTATGTGCAGCCCCCCAAGGAAGAGCTGGCCAAGCTGCGGAAGGTCACCGAGTCCCCGGAGGACCAGTACCGCCGGGAGCAGGCCGCCCTGGCCGCGGCCTTGGATGAGTTTCTGGCCGAACACGGGACGCCTACCCAGGCCCAGCCCGACCACGCCCCCAACCGCCGCCGCCGGGGTGACCGGGGCCGGAACGCCGAACGGGCGGAGCGGGCCTTGGAGGCGGAGGTGGAGCGGGAGAAGGAAAAAGCCCGCCACCGGCCCCGCCACCATCGCAATGGCAAGAGCCAGCAGCCCCTTCCCCTGGAGACAGAGCTCCAGGGCCTGGCGGCCGAGGCGGAGGAGGCCCTCTATCAGGAGGAGGCCGTCCGCCGCCGCCACCGGAACAGCCGGAGCCGGAACAGGTCCAATCCCCATCCCCACCCGGAAAAGCCCAACCGGACCAAACCTGGGGAGGAGAGAAAGGGCCGTTCTCACTGGCATAAAAAAGGCCACCGAAAGAGTGGTGGAGGAACCCCGCCCGCTGAGGGCTGAGTTCCTTCCAACAAGTGCAGTTTGGAAAGCCATCCGCCCCTTATGCGCGGGTGGCTTCCTGTCTATGGAGGTGTATTCCCTTGCAAACCCAATCTTCCAAAGCAGAATCGCCCCTCTCCCCCCAGCAGGCCAAGGGCCTGGCCATGCGGGTCTCCCTGGTCAGTGTGGCGGTGAATCTCGTCCTCTCCGCGGGAAAACTTCTGGCGGGGGTGTTCGCCCACTCGGGGGCCATGATCTCCGACGCGGTTCACTCGGCTTCGGACGTGTTTTCCACCCTGATCGTTATGATCGGGATTCAGATTTCCAGCAAGCAGGCCGATGCCCAGCACCGCTATGGACATGAGCGGTTTGAGTGCGTGGCCTCGGTGGCCCTGGCCCTGATCCTGCTGGAGACCGGGCTGCTCATCGGCTGGAAGGGGCTGAAAACCATTCTGGCCGGGTCCTATGCCGACCTGGCGGTGCCCGGGATGCTGGCCCTTGTGGCGGCGGCGGTCTCCATTGTGGTCAAGGAGTGGATGTACTGGTATACCCGGGCCGCGGCCAAGAAGATTCACTCCGACGCCCTCATGGCGGACGCCTGGCATCACCGGTCTGACAGCCTCTCCTCCATCGGGGCCCTGGTGGGGATTGCCTGTTCCCTGGCGGGTTTTCCGGTGATGGACAGCGTGGCCAGTGTGGTGATCTGCATTTTCATCGTCAAGGCCGCCGTGGACATCTTCCGGGACGCCGTGGATAAAATGGTGGACCGGTCCTGTGATGAGGAAACCCTGGCGCAGATGACCCAGGTCATTCTGGACCAGCCCGGGGTGCTGGGGCTGGACCTGCTGCAAACCCGCCTGTTCGGGGCGAAAATCTACGTGGACGCGGAGATCGCAGCCCAGGCTGATCTCCCTTTGTCCCAGGCCCACGCCATTGCGGAGTCGGTCCACGAGGCCATTGAGCAGGCCTTTCCCCTGGTGAAGCACTGTATGGTCCATGTAAACCCCAAGCAGGCCGACCCCGCCTCTCCCCCGCCGGCGTGAGCCGGGGAGTGAGATATGCCGGCATTTAACAGAAAATTGGTTTTTGATTTTACAGAGTCCAAGTATGCTAAAAGATAGGAATTCCTGTCTGTGTCAGACAGATTGGGAGGAAACCATGAAACAAGCAGTCATTGACATCGGCTCCAATTCCATGCGTCTGTCGGTCTATGAGACCACAGAGAACGGCGCTTTCACCATTCTCTTCAAGGATAAGATCATGGCCGGTCTGGCCGGCTATGTGGAGGAAGGGGCGCTCAGCCCCGAAGGGATCACCCGGGCCATCCTGGGTCTGCGGTCCTTCCGGAGCACCTTGCGTGCCCTGAACATCCCCCAGGTGGCGGTGTTTGCCACGGCCTCCCTGCGAAATATCCGAAACACCGCCCAGGCGGTGGCGGAGATCCAGCGGGGCACCGGCTTTGCCATTGAGGTTCTCTCCGGGGAGGAGGAGGCCCGCCTGGGCTACGCCGGGGCCATGGAGGAGCTGGCATTGTCAGAGGGACTGTTTGTGGACATCGGCGGGGCCAGCACGGAGGTGGTCCGCTTTGCCCATGGTCAGCTGGTCTCGGCGGTCAGCTGTCCCGTGGGCTCTCTGAAGCTCTACCGGGACTGGGTGAAAAAGATTCTGCCCAACCAGCAGGCGGTGGAGAGCATGAAAAAGGCCATCCGCCAGGCCACCCGGGGGGTGGTGAAGGGGCCCGTCCGCCAGGGTCTCCCCCTGGTCTGCGTGGGCGGGACCGCCCGGGCGGCCCTGAAGCTGGCCAAGCGGGTGTGCCACCTGCCGGAGGACACCAACCGGGTCTCCGTGGGCCAGCTGGAGCAGGTGAGTGCTCTGCTGTGCTCCTCCCATAAGGCGGCGGCGGATTTGATCTTAAAGGTGGAGCCGGAGCGCATCCACACCATGATCCCCGGCCTGCTGATCCTCCGCCACATGGTGGAGGGTTTTGGAGCCGGGGAGATGATCGTCAGCAAATACGGGGTACGGGAGGGCTACCTATGCCAAAAGATCCGCAAAGCGTCGTAACCGATTATACCTATACCCAAAACCGGGAGCTCAGCTGGCTCCGGTTCAACCGCCGGGTCCTGGAGGAGGGGGCGGACGAGACCGTTCCCGCCCTGGAACGGCTGAAATTTATCGCCATTTTCGCCAGCAATCTGGATGAGTTTTTCATGGTCCGGGTGGGCAGCCTGGTGGACATGGCGGCGGTCTCCCCGGAGGAGGTGGACAGCAAGAGCGGCATGCGTCCCCGTGAACAGCTGAAGGCGGTCTATGAGGCCGTTCCCGGCCTCATAGAGATCAAGGGCCAGCTCTATAACCGGGTCAGCGGTCTGTTGGCCCAGGAGGGCATTGTGGACCTGACCTATGACCAGCTGACCCAGGAGGAGCGGGCTCAGGTGAAGGACTACTTTCACTCTGTGGTCCTCCCCATTCTCTCGCCCCAGATCGTGGGCCAGCGCCATCCCACCCCCCATCTGGACAACAAGGCGCTGTATATCACCGCCCTGCTGCGGAGCAAAAGCGGCAAGACCTCCCTGGGCTTTATCCCCCTTCCCACCTCGCTGCCCCCGCTGTTTCTCCTGCCCGGCACCCGGGGCCGCTTTCTCCGCCTGGAGACCATCCTCCGTCAGTGGGCCCCTACCCTCTTTGGAAAATACAAGGTGGAGGAGACCTGCGTCATCAGCGCCACCCGGAACGCGGACCTCACCTTTGACACGGAAAAATTTGAGGACAGTGAGGACGATTTCCGCCTGCTGATGACCAAGCTCCTCAAACGGCGGGCCAACCAGTCCATTGTCCGCCTGGAGCTGGGCCAGCGGCCCTCCCAGGAGATGCTCGCCCTGCTGGAGCGGGTGATCCAAGTGGAGACCCATCAGATTTATTACGACAGCGCTCCCCTGTCCATGGGCTATGTCTATGACCTGGAGAAAGCCCTGTCCCCCGACCTGCGGGCCAGGCTCACCTACCCGGCCTACCATCCCCGGTGGCCGGAGGACTTAAACCGCCAGGAGTCCATGATTGAGCAGATCCGCCGGAAGGACCGGCTGCTCTTCTTTCCCTTTGATTCCATTGACCCCTTCCTGCGCCTGCTGGAAGAGGCGGCGGACCGGCCCGACGTGGCCTCCATCAAGATTACCATTTACCGCCTGGCCTCCACCTCCAAGATTGCCCGGATTCTCTGCCGGGCGGCGGAGAACGGGAAAGAGGTGGTGGCCCTCATGGAGCTTCGGGCTCGGTTTGACGAGGCCAACAACATCGCCTGGTCCAAAATGCTGGAGGAAGCCGGGTGCAAGGTCATCTACGGCATGGAAAACTTTAAGTGTCACAGCAAGCTCTGCCTGATTACCCTCCGGGACAAGAAGGGCACCCACTATATCACCCAGGTGGGGACCGGCAACTACAATGAAAAGACCAGCGCCCTGTACACCGACCTGAGCGTTATGACCGCCTCCCCTGTCATCGGGGACGACGGCGCGGCCTTTTTCCGCAACATGCTCACCGACAACTTGGAGGGGGGATACCACTCCCTGCTGGTGGCCCCCAACGGTCTAAAGTCCCAGCTGTGCGCCATGATCCAGCAGGAGATTGACAAAGGCCCCCAGGGCTACCTTTGCATCAAGGCCAATTCCATCACAGAGCGGGAGATCATCGACAAACTCCGGGAGGCCTCCCAGGCGGGGGTGCAGATTGAGATGATCATCCGGGGCATCTGCTGCATCCGCCCGGGGGTGCTTCTGAAGACGGAGAACATCCAGGTCACCAGCATTGTGGGCCGCTACCTGGAGCACGCCCGGATCTATGTCTTTGGCCGGGGAGACCAGGCCAAATATTTCATTGCCTCCGCGGACCTGATGACCCGCAACCTCCAGCGGCGGGTGGAGATCGCCTGCCCCATCTGGGACAGGGAAATCCAGGAGCAGCTGCGGTATATTTTGGACCTCCAGCTCCAGGACAACGCCAAGGCCTCCTTTCTGCAGCCCAGCGGCGCCTATCTGCGGAAGGAGATCCGGACCGTCCGGGTGGACAGTCAGGAGGAGCTGATGCGGGTCTCCCTCCACCGGCCGGAGCAGGCTCCCACAGTCAGCGAGAAGCCCTCCGCCCTCCACCGGCTGTTGGGACGTCTGTTCGGCAAAGATTCCCCCTAAGCCCAACAGCGTTTGAAAAACGGCCCCCGTCCCATCAGGACGGGGGCCGTTTCCATAGTTTCCTCTTTTGTCTGCGGAGGTTAGGGACTGAAGTTGGGCTCCAGCGCCGGCTCCGCAGAGCCGATGGCGCAGGCAAGAAGCCCATCCTCTTCCAGGATGAATGAGACCATGTAATCCACATCGTCGATATGGTCTTCTGTCAATAAGGTATGGCTGGAATCATAGTAGTACACAAAATACTGGTCCTGTTCGTTGGACATGGTGCATGCACCATAGACCTTGTCAAGGTCTTCCTTGGAGCTTCCCACGGTGATCCCTCCCTGCAGAGACCAGTTGGAGGTCTTCTCTGTCTGGAGGGTTTCATCCAGGGAGATGTTGTTGACCACACCGTCGTAATACGTGACGGCAATGCGGTCCTCCGGGGTGTCCCCGTATATCACCGTGTCCGTGTCCGTCGAGGGAGAGGAACCCTCTGCCGGAGTAAGTTTGTCCTCCACCTCCGCCTGGGTCATGCCCAGGGAGAGCTGCACGTTGTCCCCTTCGTGGTGAAAGGTGTCCCAGCGGGCACTCTCCGCCTGGGTTCCCTGCCCGCCGCAGGCCGCCAGAAGGCAGAAAAGGGGGACAATCCATAGAAATCGTTTGCCATGCTTCATGCCGGTACCTCCTAAACATTTATTCTGTAAGGTTGCTGTGCCGGTGGAAAAGCCCATCCTCACGGGAGGCGGAATCCCCTTGGGACTGCCTGCGTCGTCTGGTTCCGCCCCATGGGCCCCCCGCTTTCTTTGAACATAACATATCTGCCTCTCTTCGTCAACAGAGGTTCCCGTTCTAAAAGGGGGATTGTCTCCTTTTTACAGCAAAAAACCCTCCCTGCGGCTCTGCCGCAGGGAGGGTTCCATATAGAGGTCAAACCAAAGAGAGGGATCAATACTTGTAGAAGCCCTCGCCGGTCTTCTGGCCCAGCAGGCCGGCACGGACCATCTTCTTCATGGTCAGAGCGGGACGATACTTGGAGTCGCCGGTCTCGGTGAAGATGGTCTCCATGATGGCCAGGCAGATGTCCAGACCAACCAGGTCGGCCAGAGCCAGGGGGCCCATCTTGTGGTTGGCGCCGTACATCATGGCGGTGTCAATGTCCTCCTTGGAGGCAATGCCGTTCTCCAGAACGATAATGGCCTCGTTGATCATGGGGAACAGGATGCGGTTGACCACGAAGCCGGGAGCCTCGCCCACCTCGACGGGGTTCTTGCCGATCTCCTTGGCGCAGCCGTAGACAGCCTGGAAGGTCTCGTCGTTGGTGCGGGCGCCGCGGATGACTTCCACCAGCTTCATAGCGGGGGCGGGGTTGAAGAAGTGCATGCCCAGCACCTTCTCGGGGCGCTTGGTGGCGGCGGCGATGGCGGTGATGGAGATGGAGGAGGTGTTGGAAGCCAGGATGGTCTCAGGCTTGCAGATCTCGTCGAGCTCCTTGAAGATGCCCTTCTTGATGTCCAGAACCTCGATGGCAGCCTCTACCACCAGGTCGCAGTCCTTGGCGTCGGCCAGCTCCAGAGTGAAGGAGACCCGGGAGAGCATGTCGTTCTTCTGCTCCTCGGTGATCTTGCCCTTGGCGACCTTCTTCTCCAGGTTCTTCTTCAGCACGCCCTCGCCCCGCTGAATGAAAGCGTCGGCGATGTCGCGGACGAGAACGGTCTTGCCAGCCTCAGCGAAAACCTGAGCGATCCCCATACCCATGGTGCCGGCGCCCAGCACCATAATCTTATTGATAGCCATTGTGGTGTTCCTCCAATTTTATAGTTTAGAAAACAATCGGTTGTCCCTCCCCACGGGAGGAGACGGAAAAAAGCAAAGGGAGAGAAAAGCTTACTTGTTCTTGAAGTGCTTTTCCTTTCTCTTCTCCAGGAAAGCCTGCATGCCTTCCTTCTGGTCCTCGGTGCCGAAGCAGGTGGCGAAAGCCAGGGCCTCATAGCTTACAGCGGTGGAGATGTCGCAGTCAATGCCGCGGCGGATGGCCAGCTTGGATGCGCGGATGGCCTTCTGGGCGTTGGTGCAGATCTTCTGGGCCAGCTTCATGGCCTCGTCCATCAGCTGGTCAGCGGGGACCACGTGGTTGACCATGCCGATCTCCAGGGCGCGCTGGGCGTCGATGGTGTCGGCGGTGTAGATCAGCTCCATGGCGGGGCCGGTGCCGATGATCCGGGCCATACGCTGGGTGCCGCCGAAGCCGGGGATGATGCCCAGACCCACCTCGGGCTGGCCGAACTTGGCCTTCTCGGAAGCGATGCGGATGTCGCAGGCCAGGGCCATCTCGCAGCCGCCGCCCAGGGCGAAGCCGTTGACCGCAGCGATGGTGGGCTTCTCCATCATGTCCACCCGCATGAGAATGCGGTTGCCCAGCTCACTGAAGGCCAGACCTTCCGCCACATTCATGGGTGCCATCTCGCCGATGTCGGCGCCGGCGATGAATGCCCGGCCTGCGCCGGTGATGATGACAACATAGACCTCATCGTCCTTTTCCACGTCGTCCAGGGCGACCTCCAGGTCCGTGAAAACGGCCTTGTTCAGGGCGTTGAGCGCCTCGGGGCGGTTCATGGTGACAACCGCGATGTGGTCCTTTTTGGTGACCTCAACAAATGCCATAGGGATTTCCTCCTAACATTGGTCATACAGGGCATGCTACCCCTGTATATAAATACTTCACGAAATAGTATACTGTATTTTCGCCCAAGGGACAAGGCAAACCTTTTCGCCGTTTTACCGAAAAAAGGGAGAGAAAACAACCAATTTCCGTAAAAATGATAGACTCCCCTGGCCTTTCCTGCACCGATCCCTTCATATGGGTAAAAAGTTGAAAATTTTGCAAGTGAGCCTGCGTTTTCTTTCTTCCCAAGGTCTGGTGTCTCCAGCTTTCCTGTGAGGGGTCGGAGGCGGGAAATCTGGGAAAGGGTCCGGAAGAAAGGGATTTGTTTCTCTTGCAGCAGCAAGGGAAGCTTCCCCTTGCAGTTTCTGCTTTTCGTGAGGGAGAGAGAAACCGTATTTTCAGTTTCATACAAAAATTGAACCGAATACACTGGTGTTTTTGTTGACAAATCAATCTTCCTAATGTTAAAGTACAAGAGTACAGAGGTGTTATTTTATGTGAATTGTCGTATAGGCGGGTGATTTCTGAACGATATGAAAAAACAATGGCCCTGCTTTTTGCTGATGCTTTTCTCCTATCCCCTCTCCCTCCTGTTTTCTTTTCTTTTGGGGCTCTTGGAATATGGAATTTTGCGGCTCTTCGAGCATATTTTGTCCGATAACATGATCTGGCAGGCGATGGCCCAGTCGTACTCTGTTGTGTCGTTGTCCGAAGGGACGGTATTCTTTTTTATCTCTCTGAATCTGATTGCGGTGCTCTGGCTGCTGCAAAGGTGGAAAGCATAGTACACACTTCCGCCCTCCCATCATAGGGAGGGCGGTTTTTTGGCATAGTTTCCCTCCGGCCTCTCATACAGTGAGAGGAACAGGAGGTGAGCGGGTGCGCGGTGTGGCGGTGCTGACCATCACGGGGGTGTTGTCCCAGCTGGTGGGGTTTGTGTATCGGATTGGGCTGACCCGTCTGGCGGGGGCGGAGATTTTGGGGCTGTATCAGCTGATCCTGCCGGTGTATTCGGTGCTGCTGTCCCTGACCTCTGTGGGGCTGACCACGGCGGTGTCCAATCTCTCCGCCTGGTACCAGGCCCTGGGGAACCAGCGGGCCATTTACCAGGTCCGGGGGCAGGCGGTGAAGCTGTTTTTCCTGCTGGCCCTGATGCCCTGTTCCCTGCTGCTGCTCTTTTCGGACGGGGCCTCGGTGTATCTTTTGGGGGACGCAAGAACCCAGCTGGGACTCATCCTCCTGGTCCCCTGTCTGCTGCTGACGGGGACGGAAAATCTCCAGAAACACTATTTTTACGGCACGGGCCGGGTCTACCCCGCCGCCATCACGGAGCTGGCGGAGCAGGTCCTCCGGTCCCTGCTGGTGCTGGCCCTGCTGTGGCGCCTGGCGCCCGACACCGCCGAGAAGGCCGTGGGGACCATTGTGCTGGGCATGGCCCTGTGCGAGGTGGTCTCCGCCCTCACCCAGACGGTGCTCTTCCGGGTGTACTTGGGGCCTCCGGCGGGTCTGTCCGGGGAGAAACTGACCCCCAAGGCCCTCCGGGGCAAGATTGGGCGGATCGCCCTGCCCCTGGGGTTTGCGGCCCTGCTGGGGAATCTCATCTCCTCGGCCAACGCGGTGCTCATCCCCCGGCTGCTGGTCCAGGGGGGAATGGACCAGGGGGAGGCGGTGTCGGCCTACGGCGTGACCTTTGGCATGACGCTGCCCATGCTCTTGCTGCCCACGGCCTTTCTCAGCGCTTTGGGGCTGGTACTCACCCCCAAGCTCTCCCAGTATTCCGCCCTGGGACAGAAGGAGGCCATCCGCCGGCAGGTGAAGCGGTCGGTGGGGGCGGCCAATCTGATCCTCATTCCCGCCCTGGCCCTGCTGGCGGTGCTGGGCTCTGCCATCGGGCAGAGCCTGTACCGGGATGACCGGGTGGGGGATCATCTCCCGCTGCTGGCCCTGGGGGTGCTCTTCTCTTGCTGGCAGACCCTCTCGGCCTGCGTTTTGAGCGGGGTCAACCGCCAGGGGGCTTCGGCGGGAATCGCCCTGGCCGCGGACAGTGTGCAGCTGGTGCTCACCTGCCTGACGGTGGGCCGGTGGGGCATGGGGGGGTATGCCTTCAGCTTTGCCTTGTCGGCTCTGCTGGGGGCGGTGCTCAGCTGGCGGGTGGTTTCCCGGGAAATTGGGCTTTCCCTGCCGGTGTTTTCCTGGTTTACCGCCCCCACCTTGGCCGCCTGCCTGGCGGCCTCCTGCGGGGATTTGATGGAGACGGTGCTGCTTCGGGCCGGCCTGGTCTCCTTTCCCGCTGCGGTGGGGGGGCTGTGCTTTGGACTGCTGCTCTACTTGGCGGCCCTGCAGGCCATGGGGGCCGGGAGCAAAGGGGGCGGACTGCCGCCGCCTTAGAGGGGCTGTCTGGGCGGGAGAAGCGGATGGATCAAAAGAGGAAAAACGCCTCCCTGAAAAAAGGGAGGCGTAACTATTATGTTGCCGGAGAGGAAGGGGACGCGGTTTCCTGTTCCTCTGCCGAGGCATTCTCTCTATGGGCCCGTCTCCGCGCTAAAATCGCCTGCCGCCGTTCCCGTTCCTCCCCGGTGAGGGTAAAGGCCAGTTCATGTTCCGTGAGCAGAATTTTCCCTGCCATGTCCCCCATAGAGCCGACCGGTCTCACTTGATCCATGATGTACAGGCCGTAGCGATACCCCAGGTAAAAGCCATGGCGCAGGACTGCATACAGCCGGTCATCCCAACCGCAGTAAATGGTGGTGACGTGCTCCCGCCATTCCTTTTCCAACTGCTCTTCCAAGAGGGAGGCGCACTGGTTGAATTGATCTCTGGTGCTGGCATACGGAAACAGCGTTTGCATTTCCGGGTTGTGGAGAATTTTGGAGCAGACCAGTTCCGTGAAGGGGTGCTTCTCCGTGTTTTCCACAAAAAGCTGTTCAAAACTGATATAAACCCCTCGATGAAACGCAAATTCCAGCGCATAATCCACATTTTTGGCGCAAAGGACCTCCATGTCCCGCAAGATATCTTTCTGGACTGGGGTGAGCTTCTCTTCCAGAATCCGGTGGCTACGCTGAAACTCTATTTCGTCCTCTTCATCTTCCTCCTCCAGCTCCTTCCAATAGGCGGCCAGGAGGGAGTTTGTCAGCTCCGGGGTAAACATACGCTGACGCATGGCGTCTAATATTTCTGTTACGTTCATTTTTTCGCTCCTTGCATAGTGATTTAAGACGTATAAATTATACGTTAAGAATCACTAAAAATCAAGATAATATCGCAGTATAATATACGATATAACGAAGTAGATGAGTGAAACTATGAATGAAATTTTGAACAAAATTACAAGACTTCGTTTACAGCGAAGTTGGAGTGAATATGATTTAGCAAAAAAGTCTGGAATAGCACAGTCTACTATTTCAGGGTGGTACAGAAAAAATGAAATGCCTAAAATCCCAAGTTTAAGAAAAATCTGTAATGGGTTTGGTATTACGCTGTCCCAATTCTTTTCTGAAGGAGAAGGCATGGTCTTTCTGACACAGGAGCAAAAAGAAATGTTAGATCATTGGTCGGCGTTGAATGAACAACAAAGAAAAATTATTATTGACTTGTTAAAAAATATGTAGAAAAAAGGACAGAAATAATTTTCTACGATAAAGTTTTACGGTTTGTAACACTAAAATTCGCGCTTCAATCGAACTATAATCTTCGTAGTAAAACACTATGAAATGAGGAGTTACGTTGAAGAATATCTTAGAAGAAATTACGAGACTCCGCATGGAAAGAAATTGGTCAGAATATGAACTATCTGTCCATTCTCAACTATCTCAATCAACTATTTCAACTTGGTATAGAAAAAAGCAAATGCCGACAATCCAATCGCTGGATAAAATATGTAAAGGATTTGGAATTACATTGTCTCAATTTTTTGCAGAAGGAAATGATGTAATTTCTTTGACAGAAGAACAACGAGAATTGTTGGATAACTGGTCCTCTTTGACGAAAAAGCAACAAGAGATTTTCTTAGAATTATTCAAGAATATAACATAAAGGGCGTCCAAGTAATATTGGATGCCCTTTTTATAATTTTACAAATATCAAGAGACGATCTATCTCCTGAGCTGTTACCTGATCACTTCTCTCGCCCGCCCGAGCCGGTGGGCGGGCCATGAGGCGTTGGTCTTAGAGGCCGCAGGCCAGGCCCCTACCTGATCAACCACCTTCCCCCATTCCTCCCACCAGAGAATGGGGTTCCAAGGGGAAGGAACCTCCTTCCCCTTGGTGTTCTTTCCCCTATTTCTTCAAAGAAATAGGGCCCCGCCCGGGAGGGCCAAGTTCCCGCCGTTCCAACGGCGCAGGAGAAAGATGACAACGCCCCCAGCCAGGCGCCTGCCTGGAAAAACCGAAATTTACCGATGATAAAACAGCCCTCCCCCTGCCAAGCTAACCAAAGAACGCCAAGACAGGAGGAGATGGCCATGACATCCAAAGAATTGTGGGCCCTGTTTTTGCAGACGGGCCTGCCTGAGATCTACTGCCTGGCCCGGCGTCGGGCGCAGCAGGAGGCGAAACAAGCGGCGGAGAGAGGGAGAGACCATGCGCCTGACCACCCAGGGAATCGTCCTGCGGGAGACCAACTATAAAGAGGCGGACAAGATTCTCACCGTCCTCACCCGGGACTGGGGCAAGCGCACGGTGAAGGCCCGGGGCTGCCGGCGGAAGAACAGCAAGCTCACCGCGGCCAGCCAGCTGCTGGTGTACTCTGAGCTCACCCTGTCCGAGCGGGGGGAGTTTACCACCCTCACCGAGGCCGACCCCCTGGAACAGTTCTGGTCGGTGCGCCAGGACCTGGAGACCCTGGCTCTGGCCTCCTATTTTGCCGAGGTGGCGGAGGCCTCCGCCCAGGAGGGAGAGACCTGCCCGGAGCTGCTCTCCCTGCTGCTCAACTGCCTCTACGCGTTGGACACCTTGAAAAAGCCCCGGGCCCTGGTGAAGGCGGTCTTTGAGCTCCGGCTGCTCTGCCTCACCGGATATGAGCCGCTGCTGGACGCCTGCGCGGTCTGTGGCGCGCCGGAGCCCCTCCGGGCCCGGCTGCATCTCTCCCAGGGGGTGCTCTGCTGCGCCGCCTGCCGGGAGCGGCTGGGGGGCGGGGTGTCCATGCCCCTGTCCCCGGGGGCCCTGGCGGCGGCCCGGTACATTGTCTCGGGCCCGCCCAAGAAGCTCTTCTCCTTTGCCCTGGCGGAGGAGAGCCTCCGGCGGCTGGGGCAGGCCACGGAGGCCTTTCTGATGACCCAGCAGGAGCGGGGGTTCCGCACATTGGATTACTATAAGCAGCTGGAGCGAAGCCTGCCGGAGGCGGGCCGCGGATAAGGAGGAGAAACTGTGCCGCTGCACTTTGTACCGATTACCGAGGAAAACCGGAGAGAGGTGGAGAACCTCCAGCTCTTCCCGGAACAGCGTTCCTATATTGAAAGTGTCCCGGAATGCCTGGCCGAGGCAGAGCAGACCCGGGAATGGAGAACCGTGGGCATCTACGATGGGCCGACGGTGGTGGGGTTTGCCATGTATGGATGCTTTGCCCAGCCGGAACCGGAGGGGCAGCTGTGGCTGGACCGGCTGCTGATCGACCGGGCCTATCAGGGGCGGGGCTATGGCGCGGGGGCGGTGGCCGCCCTGCTGGAGCGCCTGCCCAAGGAGTATGGAAAGGACCGGGTTTTTCTGAGCGTATACGACGACAACCAGGGGGCGATCCGTCTGTATGAGAAGCTCGGGTTTGCCTTCAACGGGGAACTTGACACCAAGGGGGAGCGGGTGATGGTCTACACCGTGCCCCGCCCAAACGCCCCAACCGAGAGAGAAGAGAGGGAGCGAGCCCATGACAGATCTGTTTGAAAAATCCATGGAAACCCTGGAGCTGCCCCGGGTGCTCAGCCTGCTGGCTGACCAGGCGGTCACGGAGGAGGGCAAGGAGCGGGCCCGCCGGCTGCGGCCGGAGACCGACCCGGCGGAGGTGGCCCTGCGTCTGAAAGAGACCACGGCGGCAGTAAATAAAATGGTGCTGCGGGGCAGTCCCTCTTTTTCCGGGGTCAAGCCGGTGGCCGGCTCCCTCCAGCGGGCGGACATGGGGGGAAGCCTGAACACCCGGGAGCTGCTGGACATCGCCGGGGTGCTGGCCGCCGCCCGGTCGGCCAAGGAGTACGGGGAGAGCGACGGGGAGGAGAAAAGCCCCATTGACGTCCTCTTCCATTCCCTGCACCCCAACCGGTTTTTGGAGGACAAGATCACCGGCTCCATTGTAGGGGACGGGGAGCTGGCGGACTCGGCCAGCCCGGAGCTGGCCTCCATCCGCCGGCATATCCGGGCCACGGAGAGTAAGGTCCGGGATATTTTGCAGAAGATCATCTCCTCCTCCCAGGCCAAGTACCTCCAGGAGAGCATCATCACCCAGCGGTCCGGCCGGTATGTGGTGCCGGTGAAGTCGGAGTTTAAGAACGAGATCCCCGGCCTGGTCCACGACCTGTCCGGGTCGGGCTCCACCTTTTTCATCGAGCCCATGGGGGTGGTGAAGGCCAACAACGAGCTCCGGGAGCTCCAGGCCAAGGAGGAGAAGGAGATCGACCGCATTCTGGCGGAGCTGTCGGCGGAGGCTGCCTCCTTCCGGGAGGACATCACCCTGAACTATGACCTGCTCATCCGCCTGGACAGCATCTTTGCCCGGGGCAAGCTCTCCGCGCGGATGGGGGCCATGGAGCCGGGGCTGTCCGCCAAAAGCCTCTGCCTGCGCCGGGCCCGGCACCCCCTGCTGCCCCCCAAGACGGCGGTGGCCAATGATCTGTCCCTGGGGGAGAAGTTTGACACGCTGGTCATCACCGGCCCCAACACCGGCGGCAAGACGGTGACTCTGAAGACCATCGGTCTGCTCACCCTCATGGCCCAGTGCGGCCTGCACATCCCCGCCGGGGACGGGAGCACCATCCGGGTCTGCCAGCGGGTGCTGGCGGACATTGGGGATGAGCAGTCCATTGCCCAGTCCCTGTCCACCTTCTCCTCCCACATGAGCAACATCGTGGGTATGCTGGCCGAGACCGACGGAGAGACCCTGGTGCTCTTTGACGAGCTGGGGGGCGGCACCGACCCGGTGGAGGGGGCGGCCCTGGCCGCGGCCATCATTGAGCACGCCCGGAGCCTGGGGGCCTTGGTGGCGGCCACCACCCACTATGCTGAGCTGAAGGTGTACGCCATGACCACCCCGGGGGTGGAGAATGCCTCCTGTGAGTTTGATGTGGAGACCCTGGCCCCCACCTACCGGCTGCTGGTGGGCATTCCCGGCAAGTCCAACGCCTTTGCCATCTCCCAGCGTCTGGGCCTGCCCCAGGAGATCATCCAGCAGGCCGCCGCCCGGGTGAGCGCCGAGAACGTCCGCTTTGAGGATGTGCTCACCAAGCTGGACCAGCAGCGCCAGGAGCTGGAGAAGGAGCAGCGCCAGGCCGCCCAGCTCCGGCTGGAGATGGAGCAGGCCGCTGCCAAGGCCCAGGAATACCGGGACAGCCTGCAAAAGGAAAAGGAGAAAAACGAGGCCCGGGCCAAGGCGGAGGCCCGCGCCATCCTGGACGAGGCCCGGCGCACCGCCGACGAGGTCTTCCGGGAGCTGGGAGACATGCGGAAAAAGGCCCAGAAGGAACAGGATTGGCAGGCGGTCAACGACCAGCGGGCCGGCCTGCGCCACCGGCTCAACGAGGCGGAGGACAAATTGGGCGTTCGGGAGAAAGCGGCGCCCCCGCCCATGCTCCGCCCCGCCCAGAAGGGGGACACGGTGACCATCCTGAAAACAGGCACCCAGGGCACCGTCCTGTCGGTGAACAAGGACGGGGTGCTCCAGCTCCAGGCGGGCATCCTGCGGATCACCGCCAAGCAGGAGGAGGTCCGGGTGGTGGAGGGGGAGACCCAGACACAAAAGGCCGCCCGCCAGTACATCCAGCGCACCGAGCACAAGCTGCGCAGCCTGGGCGCCAAGGCCGAGGTGGACCTGCGGGGCATGACCACCGACGAGGCGGAGATGACCCTCAGCCAGTTCCTGGACCGGGCCATCATGGGCAACCTCACCCAGGTCACCGTCATCCACGGCAAGGGAACCGGGGCGGTGCGGAAGGCCGTGCACACCTATCTGAAACGGTGCAAAGGGGTGGCCTCCTTCCGCCTGGGCCGGTACGGCGAGGGGGAGGACGGCGTCACCATTGTGGCGCTCAAGTGAGATTCCCGGCCTGCCGGGGAGAATCCCGGCGCTCCAGGGAAAACTATAAGGGAAAAAGACAAAAAAAGCGTGTAAATTCCGTGGAATGCCATGAAAATTGGCATTGACGGACACCGGGAAATTTGCTATTCTTATGGTAGCATTTTAGGGAAAGAATTCGGGAGGGACTATTATGTATATCAAGCAGGCAACTGTCAATAATCAGGTCGGCCTTCACGCGAGACCTGCTACCTTCTTTATTCAGAAGGCAAACGAATTCAAGAGCACCATTTGGGTGGAGAAGGACGAGCAGAGGGTCAACGCCAAGAGTCTGCTCGGTGTCCTCTCCCTGGGCATCATCAAGGGCAGCACCATCGACCTCATTGCCGACGGCACCGATGAGAAGGACGCCGTGGACGCCCTGGTGGAGCTCATTAGCTCTGACTTCGCTGACTGAGCTGACACAGCAAAGCAAAAAGCGCCGCGGACGCGGCGCTTTTTTTACTCCCATGGGTCGGAGAGAGGAGGGAGCGGATGACCTTTGACCAACTGAAAGAGAAGGCGCTGAGCCTGCCCCTCAAGCCCGGGGTCTATCTGATGATGGACCGGGAGGGCACTGTGATCTATGTGGGAAAGGCCAAGGCCCTGAAGAACCGGGTGAGCCAATACTTCCACGACCAGGCGGCCCACACGGAGAAGACCCGGGCCATGGTGGCCCAGATCGACCATTTTGACACCATTGTGGCCGGGTCGGAGTTTGAGGCCCTGGTGCTGGAGAATTCCCTCATCAAGCGGCACAAGCCCCGGTATAATATTTTGCTGAAGGATGACAAAGGCTATCCCTATATCCGGCTGTCGGTGAAGGAGGCCTATCCCCGTTTCTCCATCCAGGGGCGGATGGCCGACGACGGCGCCCGGTATTTTGGGCCCTTTGGAGGACGCCACGACACCCAGTCCATTCTGGACGCCCTGCGGACCGCCCTGAAGCTTCCGGCCTGCGGGAAGGTGTTTCCCCGGGACCAGGGAAAGGAGCGGCCCTGCCTCAACTACCACATGGGCCAGTGTGACGGCTACTGCCGGAAGGAGGTCCCGCGAAGCCAGCACCAGCAGGCCATCGAACAGGCGGTGCGGCTGCTGGAGGGAAAGTTTGGTGAGGTGGAGAAGGAGCTGAAGGGCCAGATGGAGGAAGCGGCGGAGGCCCTGGAGTTTGAGAAGGCCGCCGCCCTCCGGGACCGTCTCCGGGCCATCACCCTGCTGGGCAAGCGCCAGAAGGTGGTGGCGGGCTACCTGGCCGACACCGATGTGCTGGGCCTCTACAGGGGGGAGGTCCGCAGCGGGGTGGCGGTGCTCCACTTCCAGGAGGGGGAGCTCACCGGCCGGGACCTGGAGGTCTTTCCCACGGCGGGGGAGCCGGCGGAGGAAATCTTGTCCGCCTTTCTGGTCCAGTATTATACCCCCCGGGGCCTGCTGCCCCGGCAGATTCTCCTGCCGGAGGCCATGGAGGGAGCGGCGGACCTGGGGCGGCTGCTCTCCCACCAGGCCGGGCGGAAGGTGGAGCTGGTGACCCCCCAGCGGGGGGCCAAGGCCGACCTGATCCGCATGGCCCAGGAGAATGCCCGGACCGAGTGCGAGCGCCTGACCACCCGGGAGGAGCGGACGGCCAAAATCCTCACCCTCCTGGCCCAGCTGCTGGAGCTGCCCGGCCCTCCCCGGCGGATTGAGGCCTATGACATCTCCAACACCGGGGCGGCAGACATTGTGGCGGCCATGACGGTTTTTGAGCAGGGGCGGCCCCGAAAGGGGGCCTACCGGTACTTTGCCCTGCGGGACCTGGACGGGCCGGACGACTATGCCTCCATGGACCAGGTCATCACCCGCCGCTTCCGCCATGAGAAGGAGGGGGACGAGACCTTTGCCAGCCGCCCGGACCTGCTGCTCATCGACGGGGGAGAGGCCCATGCGGCGGTGGCCCTTCAGGCACTGACCCGGTACGGCCTGGACATCCCCGTCTTCGGCATGGTCAAGGACGACCGGCACCGGACCCGGGCCCTGGTGACCCCCGACGGGCGGGAGATCGGGATTCAGGCGGTGCCGGCGCTGTTTGCCTTCATTGGGCAGATTCAGGAGGAGACCCACCGGTCCGCGGTGGGCTTCCACCACAGACGACATACCAAGAGCGGCCTGGGCTCCACCTTGGAGCGCATCCCCGGCATCGGAGAGGCCCGGCGGAAAAAGCTGCTGAAGGCTTTCGGCAGCGTGAAGGCCATCCGTCAGGCGGACCTGCCGGCCCTGGAGGAAGTTCTCCCCAAGGCGGCGGCCCGGGCGGTCTATGAACAGTTCAGAACCAAAGAGGAGGAAACGACATGCGCGTCATCACAGGCACGGCCCGGGGCCGGCGGCTGAAGGAGCCCGTGGGGCTGGAGACCCGTCCCACCGCAGACCGGGTGAAGGAGGGGATTTTCTCCAGCATTCAATTTGAACTTGAGGGCCGGCGGGTGCTGGACCTCTTCGGCGGCACAGGGCAGATGGGGATTGAGGCCCTGTCCCGGGGCGCGGCCCATGCCACCTTTGTGGACCTGCGGAAGGAGGCGGTGGGGATCATCCGGGAGAACCTGTCCCTGACCGGCTTTTCCGACCGGGCTACGGTGGTCCAGGGGGACTATCTGGCCTTTCTCACCCGATGCCGGGAGACCTTTGATGTGATCTTTCTGGACCCGCCTTACGGCAGCGGGATGCTGGAAAAGGCGTTGGAAACCATCACAACGATTGACATTGTGTCCGAAAATGGTATAATAGTCTGCGAAAATGGGTCGACTGTGGGCTGGCCGGCGGTACGGGCACCCTATCGGCTCCAAAAAGAGTACCGGTATGGGAAAATCCGAACCGCCCTGTACCGGCGCCAAGCCGATTGAATCCCGGCCCCAAGGCGGAAGACGGAAAGGACAACATGCTATGAAGACCGCAATCTACCCTGGCAGCTTTGACCCGGTCACCCTGGGACACATCAACATCATCAAACGGGCGGCGGTGGCCTTTGACAAGGTCATTGTCTGTGTCATGGTCAACTCAGAGAAGAATGGCGGCCTGTTTACCCCGGAGGAACGAATTGACCTGATGCGAAAGAGCATTCAGGTGAGCAACGTGGAGTTTGACGTAAACTACGGTCTTGTGGCAGAGTATGCCAAGGCGAAGGGCGCCCGGGTCCTGGTCAAGGGCCTGCGGGCAGTGTCCGACTTTGAGCAGGAAGTCCAGATGGCGATGATCAACAGCAAGATAAACCCCGATCTGGACACGGTCTTCTTCCCCTCCAGCGAAAAGTACACGTATCTCAGTTCCTCAGTGGCCAAGGAACTGGCCCGGTACCATGCCAACCTGGACGAGTTTTTGCCCCGGGAAATCATTGATGACGTCAAAAATAAACTGGAAATAAGGAGCGATGAGTGCGATGGCAGGCAGCGTTGAGGAATTACTGGACCTTTTATATACGGAAATTGAGGAGGCGAAAAACGCCCCTCTCAACAACGACCGGTGC
>OLSC01001222.1_pt1 | contig 25098 bp, 24 predicted proteins | sample 1672881 | NCBI WGS metagenome assembly OLSC01 (sample SAMEA3136733, study PRJEB25190) | human gut metagenome | biome: human gut; feature: human-associated habitat; material: faeces | place: Austria | collected 2013
AAACCGTCAGGATGTTGTTTGGCATAAAAGTTATCTAACGTGCGCTGAAAAGGGAAAAAACGTGTACCATACCGTGCAAACATCAGTATGAAAGAAGAATCCCACATGAAGATATTACCATTGTAAGCAGTATCCAAATAACTTGATACAAAACCCGAACCGGACTGTGGCTTACGAATATTTCCGACTGCTATTTCCCATGCCCTCCAATACATTTCCATTTCTTTTCCATGCCCATCCCAAATCGGATTGGGAAGTATCTGCCGAGCTTCTTCAAAACTCTTCGGTTCAATAACCTCGGGTTTGGCCACACGATACTCGTTCTCGGTAACCAAAGGTTCTTTTACATATGTATTCTTATACCTTCTTTTAGATTTTATATTTTAAATTAATGTATTTAAAGTAAATTTTCTTAATCTATTTTAATTTTACAATATGTATGGACAAGCTATTTATATAAAAAAACGGGTATGAAACTATAACTGTGGATTAATAAGAAAATGTACTTTGACAAGTGAATATGAAATATGGAATTTAGTTCCAATGTATAATAGTTATAATTTTAGTAAAAATGATAAAGATATGCTTGAGTGGTATAAACAACAATCATTTTTTAGTGAAGAACGTTTAAGAAAAATATATGAATGGCAAGAATATGCATTTAATAAGTATGCTGAAATAAATGATGATAAGGTTAATTATCAATATAAAGCATCAAAATTATAATAGGCCAAGGGATTATCCCTTAGCCTACTTTCTATATCATAATTAGAATAGCACTTACTACACCAATACCTAGATATGCAATGCGCCCTGTTATATACCCGCTATTTTTTCATAGTTGACACCTCCTATTAGAAGCATCGACTATATATGTACTATTTATACCTATTTTTCAAATACTTCTACATATTTAGGTGATGCAGTTATATAAACTCCGGATTTTAGTTTATACATATCCGTACCTGTTCTTTTTATTTTTTCTATAACAGTATAAACTCCACCTTTTGTAACTTTACCAATTATGCTACTGTCATCAAAATTAGCTGCACTACGTATGTTTATATCTTGTTTTATACGAACATATAGTGTTTTATTTTCTTCTTTATTATTTGGCAATACATATTTAACACCAAAATACTCACAAATTGCTTTACAAACTGCTTCTGCACATTTTTCTTGATGTGATGGATTTAACATAAGTTTTGCTTCTTTTTCATAATCCATAAATCCATATTCAATCAATATTGCAGGCATATTTGTTTGTCTTAAAATAGCTAATGTAAATCCACTCATATCGACATCTCTCATCAAACCGTAGTTGTATTCATAGTCGATATCTGCTGCTAAATGTTTTACTGCTAATTTACCTAATGTTATTGACTTAGAAGAACAATTTTTAGTACGTAAAACAAGTAATCCTTTAACTTTTGTTTGCCAAACAGTTGCTGTTCCAGCTGCATTATAGTGGTTAGAAATTAATATATCTGCACCTGCTTTATTTGCTCTATATGATCTAGTTGCTAGAGGTACATCTGTTTTTCCTGTCATATCAGCAGTATACATATAGCCAATTCTACATCTAGTTAATGCTTTTGCTAAATACTCAGATATAGCTCTATTCCATTCATTTTCTTTAATTATTTCACCTTTTTTTCTAACTAAGACTCCATTAACATACAGATCTGAAGACAATTTTACAGAACGCTTACCTGGTGTACACATTCCATGTCCTGCATCGATTGCTACTAAATATTTACTCATTTTTTTCACCCCTTATTAAATTTTTAAAAGTTTGATGTAATCCAGTTGATGCAAGTCCTGATAACATACCGCCTAAAATTATTTCTGGACTTATATCTCCTGCTACCCAAATATTTAGAACACATCCAAGTATAGTCATTATACATGGTATATATTTATTATTTATAAAATCGAAACTTGTTTTAATTACATAGCCTATACATACACAAATTCCTACAACTAACAATACTATATAATCACCCAATATATTTAAGTCTAACATTTATTTTCCTCCTTCTGATAGTTCTGTTATCCTATGATGCGCTGATTTTGCTGAATCTTCTACTTTTGCCATTCTTTCTACTAAATTGTTATGCTTATCGACTCTATTTGATAGAGTATTTATTTCTTCTTTTATGCTCTTAATTTGTTCCTGCATAACTGCAGTTGTTTTACTATTAGCAAAATAAGAGCCTACTAATGTTCCAATAAATGCAATCGCTGCAACTATTACTTCTGTATCCATGTTTTTCTCCTTTCTTGCAATAAAAAAGGGCTGTACCTCTACAGTCCTAAAATAATGCTTTTTTTAAGTTTTACTATATATTAAATACTTACACAAATATAATAATTTTACATTGTTATCACCTCCTTAAAATAATAATCTATTTTAATATTCATGTTTTACTCTGTCTTTTAGTTCTGCCTTCTTTCCGTTGTTCCATCTGTTAGTTGTTCCTACTAGATATCCTGTAATTCGTCTAACTCTTTCAAATTCGACTGGTGCTAATTTATATTCTAGATCAACGTATCCTAATTTATCTAATGTTATATTAAGATATTCTATCTCTCTATTTGGATTATTTTTTCTTACATGTTTTATATAAGCCTCTATTTCTTCTTGTTCTATTGTAATTCCCTCTGGAGTTTTTATGTTAATTTTCATGTTAAATTCTCCTTTCTATAATAAAAGGACTGTATTTCTACAGTCCTTTTTATTGCGCAATCTTTTTAAATTGCGAACTAAGATAACATTTTTTTCTTATAGTTTATAGCTACATTCAAATAATCTAATGTAGTTTCTAAGCATACATATTCTTCATAGTCACAATTTATATCATTCTTTACTTTTTCAATAATATCATATGCTTTTTTCAACTCTTCTCTTTTATCTTCTTCTAACAAAATATAATCTTCATTCATAACAAAACCTCCTTAAAAAAAGACTAGAATTTAATCTAGTCTGTAATAGCTTGTCTTCTTGATATAAATTTTGCTACAATATTACTCCATAAATATGCCACTACCATAGTTAATAAATATGCAATAACATTTAATACTATATGGTATTTATCTATAACTATTATTTTTTCTGAAAATGATAAAATCCATAATATTTTTTCATGAAATAAATATATTTCTAAACTATACATTCCTAAAAATGTTAATAGTTTAAATTTACCATTACTAAATTTATCTAGTATCTTTGTTGCTAATAAGCAGATGCTTAAAGATAGCGGAATATAAACATAATATTTTAAAGCAAATGGAATATAAATAACATCTGGATTTACAATTAGTAAACTAATTATTAAACTTATAATAGCAAAAAAATAAATTATCTTACTGTTTAGAGATATTTTTTCTTTATTTACTATAATTTTCCCTATATAAAGACCTATTATAAAAATAGGTATTCTACATATAAAAATTAATAAATAGTCTAAAATATTATCTAACATTGTAAATCTTATCAATAATCCTAAAACAATAAAAAATAAACTTGATATAACTGTAACTTTTTTAGGATTTTTATTCATAAAATCTAAATAAAAAGGTGTAATTAGATATAAAACTAATATAGCTGATATAAACCACCATGTTATATTTCCTTTTATCCAAAATCCTAAAGTTGTTACTCCTAAAAAAATATCTATTATTTTACCTTTAAATACTAACGTAAATGCGCAATACCATACTATTGCAACTGGAATAAATGTAGGTAAAATTCTTAATACTCTTTTCTTATAAAAATATTTTTTATCGTTATTTTTTGAATAAGAGAAATATAGACCTATTCCAGATAATAATAAAAATATATCTACCCCTACATCTCCAATCTCTTTTAAACTCCTTATAATATTTATGCTCTTAACATCAATGCCTGTATGGAATATTAATATTAATAACATTGCTAAACCCATTAATTGGGTTCTGTATTTACTTAATAAATTTAATTCACTGTTTTGCATATATACACCCCCTTTTATCATTATAATAAAAGAAAGTTTTATTTTCTACAATTAAATTATTTAGCCCATACTTCTAATATTGAATCTGCTGAAAATAAACCTGTTGTTGACATGTCAAAACCTATTGTAATTCTATCTACATATGAATTAGGCAATATTTTAAAATTAGCTATTGAACCGCTTTTTGATACATGCGGAGAGTTTCTCAAAGCAGGATTAGCTAATCCTGCTACATTAAAGTCATTAAAAACAGGTTTTTTCGTGCCTCTGTTTTGGTAGCCTAAGTTTATTGCTAAAACTAGGCCTTTAATAACTTTAAAATACACATAATGTCTAAAAAACTCATAATTTTTCATAACACTTAAACCACTCGCTGAAGAATATGCGTAATAACTACTTGCCCAATCATAAAATCCTATTCCATATTCTAAATTTGTTGTAGTTTCATTTGGTTGAGCAGTGGTAACACATATAATTCCTTCTTTCAATTGAAATAAATTTCCATCTTTATCTTGTGCTATTGAAAAAGAATAACAATCCTCCCCGAAAGTTGTTTCAATAACCTTTTTAAATTCTCCTTCATCTATACTTTCAGATGTTGTTGAAGGTGCAGTATATAACAATCCCTCTTCAGTAACTCCTACTGCTTGTGTCATTTTTTCAGTTTTAGCAATTGGTTTAACTCCTCCAAGAGTTTTAAAGTTAGCAATAGGTAATGTATATTCATTAACTTCTTTTATTATTTCAATTTCATCTGCAATAGTACTATCGAATTCACATCCTATAGCTATTTTCTTTCCAAAATTTGCAGGTGTAGTCATAGTACATTGTCCTTTAAATTTCGTGTTTTTAGCATAAAAATCAACGGCATAATTTAAAGAACTTGTAATACCATATATTTCTGAATCTAATATATTTATTCCGTTACATCTATATAATAATCCATGCAAATTACCAAATATTAAGCAATTATCTATTGTTATATTATGAATATACCAATCCTCTATATCTATTCCAAATTGTGTACTATCATAAAATGCAACCATATCACCAAATTTACAACCATTATAGTATATTCTACAGTTTTTAACTGTAGAACCACTTGGTAGATTAGACATCCCACCTCTCGTATTTAAATAAGATTCACACCCCTCTATAATACTATTGCAATATGTTCCATACCCTAATGCTATCCCTATATTGGTTGTTGCAGTTGTTTCATGTGGAGCTGAACTTGTAACTTCTAAATAATAACGATATGTATTTTTAAAGAAATAAAAAGGTTCACCTTGATTAACTCTAACTGTACCTATATAATTTTCTTCTTTATCAAAACAATGAAATTTTAAAGGTGCAGTAGTCCATATGAAATATAATGAACCTCTACATTGAAAAGGCTTCGTTAAATCAAAGTCCCCAACTGTATGATAAGATGTAGTATAAGATGTGGTAGATTCTACCCATTCTGAACCATTCCATGTTATAGCAGTTGCAACTGCATCACTTTCGAACCATGTTGCTACCTGTTCCATTATAATACCTGCACCAATTCCATCACCACTAAAATGATGTGTCTTACAATTTTTTATTTTGTTTCCGTTAGACCATTTAGTTAACTGTATACCATAGGAACTTTCTCTATATTTTGCATTTTCAGTAGTTCTATATGCCCTTTCGCCCACAAGTTCAATTCCTTCTACATCTGAATCAGTTCTTAATGCGACCCCACACATAGCATGAGCTTTTGATAAATCTCCAGTATAATAAGGATTTAATCCTGTATCTAACTCATCATAAATTATATATAATTTTACACCATAACCTTTAAGATTAATCCCTTCTGATGTTAATACTGAATTTACTATTTGATAATTATCTGTAGCATAACAAAGAGGATAATTGCCAGGTGGAATAATTAATTCTTGTATATTATTAGTTTTAGCATCATCTATAGCTTGTTGAAAACCTAATCCATTTTGGTATGCTACCTTATAATTTTCAGTAGTAAATGGATATTCATAATCAGCTTGCGTTATCTTGTATTTTTTTAAATCTATTACATTTGTATTATTTTTTAAGTTCGCAATATCTTTAAATTGCGAATCAAGAGTTTTTATATTCGATGAGTTAGTTTCTAAAGCTTCCTCCCATTTATTAAATAATTCTGCAGATATTAACTCCCCATTAACATGAACTTTTCTAATATAATTTCCCTCTTCATCAAAAGCATCTACAATTTCACCAGATTCTAACGTACTCAAACCTAGTACAGCAGTACCAGTTTCACTTGCATCTGTTACAAGTGGTTCACATACATGGATTTGCTTACTAACTATAGGTAAAGAGATCATACTAGATTTATCGGCATCTAATAATGATATTTGGAAATCATAATCTCCTACCTCAATAGGTTCATCAATTAAATCATCTGTAATAGTCAATATTGCTTTTCCATTATCTGTTGGTTGTATAGCAAATGTATATTTTACTTCCGCATTTTTATACAATCTCATTTGGAAATAGCTAGCATTTGTAAGGTTAATAATATTGTTTAAATCTGACTTGTTGAATTTATATTTGTTGTTAACTATAGTGAAATATAATTCTATATTTTTATCTAGTCTAAACAGATAAATATCCTCATCTAATTTAGCATTATTTCCATTTATAGTTAAAATACTTTGTTTGTAAATCATTACCCATCTCTCCTTTACATAATTAATCCCTACTTTATCATACTAAGAATTATATAATAATTTACAGATTTAAATTATCTGCCTCCTTTTCCACCTTTCTTTTTACCTTTCTTACATCCCATTATTATCACCTCCGTATACCTTAATTTACTTAATTATACGAATATATATTTATAAATTAACCTTGTATTGTAGCTGTTATTGTGCAATTTCCATCAAATACTGCATAATGACTAGAATCATACGGTCCTTGAACACCGAATCCTTTACATGTTCCAGCACTAATAGCATTTAATACGGCCGCATCGGTTATTTCAATTGTTTTAGTAGTGTTGATAGGAGTAGTTATTGATGTATTCCATCCATCTATATACGAAGGCATTCCACTTGGTATAGCTTCATAATTATGCATTTTCAATGTTGCTGTTACATTGCCATATATACCGCCTTGAATACGATTTACAGTTACACTTAATTTAGTTATTGTCTTTCCTTTAAGTTGTGTAAATTTATTGCCAAATACCCATAAACCGTTACAATTACCCCAACCATAATTACCTTGCCTTGAGGTATTATCCTGCTTATAATTATAATAAGTTGTACTTCTATAAGTATCTGCACCTGTACTAGTTATAGTTATTGTAGATGTAGCAGTTGTAGTATTGTTATTTGTTCCAACATCACTAGTTGTATCTTGTACAGCTCCGCTTGATGAATAAATTATTTGAGATGAATTATCTTTACTAATAGTACCATTTATAGTAGTACCATCTTGTATATAAATAGTACCACTACAATTAGCATTTTGTGCAATTCCGTTAACCTTACCTGTAGTATTTGATTCGAAAACACGACCTCCACGTTCTGCAGCAACTCCATTCTCACTTCCACATATTTTTATACCTTCTAAATCTACATAAGAACCTCTTATTCCTCCTACTGCATAATTAGCAGTGTTACCAGTTTTACCATATACCTCTAAATCAAATAATGCTACATAAGGGCAATTACAAAACACTGCAGCATAATTTTTACCATCTTGTGTTAATAATTCACTTGGTTGTATAGCAGTAGAATTACCTGATGTTTCATATACTTCCTCTTTTACCATATAACTTGTATTAGTAGGCATCCATCCACTTTTGCCGTTATATGTTGTATATCCCCATCCATTTGAGTTAAAGTTTGTAAGTAATAATGTTGCTCCAGTTGGAACAGTTTGAACTATATTGTAAGAAGTATCTCCGCCTTCTCTCATGTTTACATTTCCTGTTGTTTTATAATTGCTTACAAGTGTTTGCGATGTTGTTCCTGTGCCTTGTAGTAATATTTCAGAACTACAATTATGACCAAATACATATCCGAAATTATTTGCCTTAAATAATATATATAAAGTACCTCCATTAAATCCTTTGATTGTTATATTCTCATAGGTGATAGAATTTACGGTTATATTTACGGTATATCCATTTAGATTTTTAGGAATATTATTAATACAATTTTGTAATGAAGTAAATTTTGCATTGTTGGCAAATATATTAGTGGCATCTGTAGCAGAAGGGTCAACAGTCACATTCATATCAGATGCTATACTTCCAGGTAAGTTAGCACAATTTAACTGTCTCACAGTAATTGAATCAGCAGTTAGATTTCTAGAAACATTTAAGCCATCAACTTCTAAATCTGTAAATTTACCGTTTACAGCTTCTATACTTCCATCTTCTAATATTTTAAAATATCCATTAGCTGTAACCAATCCTTCTAGATTAATATTTTTAGCTTTTAAAAGTATATCAGAGTTTGATAATAGTTCTATAAAATTAGGAGTTAATACTATACTAGACTCATCTTCCCCATCACTTGCTATCATTTTAAATTTATTAACTAACATAACAAGTGATGGAATAGCTTTCATATCTATTAAAATGTTATTATCATCATCTTTATATATAAAAGTCTTTCTTCCATTTTCCGTTAAAATATTTAATAAATCATCTACTGTTGCACCTATTTTATTATTTTTTAGTTCATCTATTTCTTGTCTTATTGTTTTATTTTTCTGCTCCTGTATAGAACTTGTTATTGTATTATATAGCTTATCATATTCAGTAAGTAAATCTACTAATTCATTGTCATCATCTTGTGTAATTTCACCAGCTTCTAATATTTTCTGTATTAAGTTTTGTAAAGATGCAGCAGTTTTATCATAGTTTTGTTTACTCTCTACTATATCACTCATATTTACTCCTTCCTAATTCTAGCTACAAATAATAATTTATCATCTGTGTTTTGTTTTATTTTTTTTATTACAATACAAGGTGTTTTATTTGTTACTTCTATACTAAGTGCATCTCCTTCTTCATCAAATCCATATACCATTGCAACGTGTGAAATTGACATATATCTTCCATTTTCTTGTCCGTCTCTATCCCAAAATAACAAATCACCAGCTTCTACATTACTCCAATTTGTAACATCAATTCCTCCCATTACCCATCCTTGTGTAACACAATATTGTGCTTGTTCTGCTGCTGTTCTTGGAAATGTAAATGCCCATGCATAATTAGGATCTTTCTTTAATTTACTTGTTGTTTTTCCATAAGGAGATTTATCATAAGATAATCCCATACATAATAATTTTACAAATGTAGAACCATCTATATTAAATAATCCATCTACTTTCCATTTACTTATATTAGCTTGTGGATTTGAATAATTAAGTGCTGTTGGAGCATTATATTTAAATTTTTCTTTATTGTCGTAATAAGTTTTTGCTAGTTTTACAATATCACTTTTACCTACGAAATCTGAAAAATCTTTGTAACTTCCTCCTTTTGCAAGCCCTGATACTACTCCATAATATTTTTCTGTTACTTTATCATCTTTAGTAGAGGCCATAACTGTTATATTATATTCTGTATCGGCATTTGGGATTAATTGCCCTGCTTTACAATCAGTTCCTTCTAAATATAGTATTTTACTTTGTGTTACTTTAGTAGGTTCAGAATTTTTATTGGTATGAAATTTCAATTTACTCCAATAATTTTCTTTTACTGCACTTGGTAATAAAAATGTAATATTTTTAACCACATCATACTTATAAGTATTATTGTGATACATTACTATACTTACATTGTTAATTACATTCTCATATTGTTTATCTTCATCTTCTGGATTATCTTGCGGCTTAGTTTCTGGAGTATTTGGATTATATATGCCACCTATTGCTTTTTTAAGTATATGTTTTTTTACTATATTGTAATATCGTTGAGAATTTTCTTTACTGTCAAATCTATATCCTCCACTTGAATAATTACTATCTACCATACCATTAGAAGTAAGACCTTCATTTATATCTAAATAAATAATATTTTCTTCTGTATTAGCAAAATTTTGCATTTGTGCATTAAATAAGTCTATATTATCATTTACAGTTTGATATTCTGTATAACTACTATTTACTTTAAGTTCACTTGCAATAAAAATAGGAGTATTTATATATGAAGATTTTAAAGCTAATATTAAATCTTTATATTCTTGTACTCCTTTATTAGTAAGATCATTTATTCCAAAATGAGTATAAATATATGGTACAGTAGAAGGATAATCTAAATAATCGTAACTATTATTTTTTTCAACAACTTTTATTAAAGTTTCATCATTATAATAGTCACTAGGTATAGCTCCTACAACTCCTTTTAAAGTAACTTCATTCATCTCTTCTACTATAGAATCTCCAATATCACTTTTACTTCCAGTATCTAATCCTTCAGAACCTGCACTTCCACCACTATTATTATTATTTGTTATTTTATCAGCTTCTACTAAATCATATGGACGTAAACAAAATCCATACTTATAAATATCTGAATAAACTGCCATATAACGAATTGCATTAGGCCAGTAAGCCCACTGTCTAGCATGGGCAACCATATGCGTTCCATTTTCTTTCCCGCAATAAATAAGTGTATGATGTGTAAAGCCTACTTTTATAGCTTCAGCTCTTGTAAAAGTAGTTGGACATTGTTTATTACACATCATTATTATGTCCCCTGGTAACATATTTTCAATTGTTTCTTTTGTTATTTTAAACATTACATATCCATCTTTTTTAGTTGTATTAGCTACTAATGTTCCATAATAGCAACTAGCCGAATAAGCACTTTCTAATCCTGCTTCTAAATATGCACATGAAACAAGCGATGAACAGTCATAACAAATAGGATTGCTTAGTCCATAGAATGTTCCAGGATGTTTTCTAGGTTTTCTAAAATTTACTGTTCTATATGTTTGGTCGTATGTTGCTAACTTGTCAGTATGTTGCTTACATATAGCTTTTGCTGTATCTACAATTATTTCTCTTATCTCACTACCACTTTTTTTTTGTGATACAGTAGATACATTGCTTGTTATATTAGTTGTTGTTACTATATTATTTTTAACTTCTGTTTTTATCTTGCCTACTCCATATCCCATTTTGTTTCCACTTGAATCAATATAATATGGTAATTGTCCATTTTCTGATTTATACCATTGTAAATATAATTCTATGTTTGTGGGTGTACCTGCTCCCCATGTATTTTTATATTGTTGTCTATAACTTCCCCAATTACATCTTCCACTTTCTAGTTCTTCATAATATTTTGCTTTAACTTGATTACTTTGTGCTGATAAACTTCTTTTATTAACAAATGTATAATTATATTTTTCAGCTACATATTTACATATACACCAATATACTCCTCCTGGTCCAAAGTTATATCCTACCAAAGTTGCAAATATATTTCCTCTAAACTGTTCTATATTTATTCTCATTTCATTACAGCCAAACATTATTTGATTGCTTATATTCTTATCTACACTAACTCCATTTAAAATAATATTTCCTGCTGCATATGGTTGCATAGTTGAATAAGATGGAGTAAAACTTTTTGTTGTCCCATCTAGAAATTTTATCGTTTGCTTTATACCAAAAAATGCACTACGTTCACACATCATAGCTCCATATCCACTTCCAGAGCTTTTGCCATGTGCACTTGGATTTCCACCACTCTCTGCTATTATTACAGCTACTACTAAGTTTTTATCTAATCCAAATTTTTCTGCCCAATAAGGAACAATTATATTTAATTTGTATTTATTATTACTACTTAATATATTACTTACAGTTGTAGTATTTTGCTTTGTTCCTAAATTAAAAGTTTTATAATGTTGTACAGCTTCATAATATTCCTGATTTATTTGCGAACTTGGAGGTATTGTTCCATTAGGATCATCATCTGTAGATGCATCTCCTTCTTCACTAGTAATTGTTGCACATTTATATTTTCTAATATCCGCTATACGTTCATCACCAATCCAAAGCCCTCCATCCGTACTATTTATATATATTTTAGTATAGTCTTCACTATCTTCTGCTATTTCTGGTAATTGTGGTATTGCAGGATTAATTTCATTTATTAATTTATTGTATATTTCATCAATTTCTTTTTCTTCTATTCCTAATTTAGTTAAATATTCTTTTAAAGTAAGAATATCTGCTATAGTTAATTTGCCTATACCTATATCATTTATTTTCTTTATAGCTTCGTTTATAATACTGTCTCTATCTAAATTTTTTATATTACTTCTTACTTCCTTATAATTTGCAAATATAGCTTTATTATTTTCTCTGTTGTCAGATAATTGTAATTCTGTTATTCTAGCTTCTAATTGAATAGAAGGATAAAATTTATCATTTACAATATATACTGTATCGCCTATTTCAATATCGTCATATTCTTCTTCAGTAAGATATATAGGTATATCATATGTATATTTTTCTTTCTTTAATTCTTGTAATTTATAATAAGCATTCCAAATTAATTCAGAGGGATTACTATCATTAGTTTCATAAGGTTTTAAAATATATTTTCCTTCATTACTAAACATATCATGTGCTTCTGGATCAACTATAAAATCTTGTCCTAAAGGTTTATCTAAAGGAAATCCATTTGCTTTATACCATTCAATTTCTTTTATTCCAATTCCATTTGAGCCTACAGGAATTAATCCTGAACAAAATTCTATAGCATCTCCATCTCTACTACTTCCATATGTATTAAAATCATAATCAAATCTTTTATAAGTTTTTCTTCCACGTTCTCCATCTGCATATATATTTATTATCTTTCTATATTTTCCATTTATGCTATTAATTAATTCAAAATCAAATTCTATTTCTATGTTTTTAAATATAGGTATACATTGTTGTATAGCACTATAAATTGGAGTAGGTTTTTCTATCTCTATAGTTCCTATAACGTCATCTAATTTAGGACTTATATATCCTATTTCATAAGATGTATCTTGTAATATGGTCTCTAATACTTTTCTTATATTACCTTCTATTATGCTTTCTCTGACCGAATCCTCATATAATTCTAATCCTATAAACTCCGATTTTACTGTTCTTACTGTAGAATTTATAATTTCATCATCGCTATATTCTTTTATTTGAAACATCTTTATTTTATCTTTTCTTTTGAAAAGTACATAGTTCATATTTTTAATATACTTTTCAATATCATTATTTAATATAACTGAAAAATTAAATATTTCTGCTCCTGTTTCTAAATATGAAGTATATGTATAGTCATAAAATACTTTTTCTCCTGTTTGATTAGATAGTATGCATACAATTTTTTTATTTCTATCGAGAATATATAATTCCGTAATCATTTATATACCTCCTATCCATTTTTCTCTTATAACTGCACTTGCTACTGTATCTTTATCATTGCTTATTACTTTTATTTTTTCTTCACCATTTTTACACATAAAAAATCGACTACCAATATCAACTAAATTATCGCAACTTTGATGATTTAAATAAGCGCAATGATTTTCTAAGTCAACATCTAGTATGTCACCTTCTTTAAAATAAGTTATATCATTTTCATCTTCATCTGATATAGGATTAATACTATCTACTTTAAGCCATTTCATAGACATATCGCTACATTTTTCCATAGAATCTGCCATTGTACCTATATATAGGCATATATATCCTAAATCTTCATTTGGAAAAGAATTTGATTTTATGCTGCTAACTGATTTTGTTTTTATAATATTTCCGTCATTTATCTTTATTACCTCAGCACTCCAAACAAATTCATTATTTATTTTTTCTCTTTTTATAGATAATTTCCCGAAGAAATCATTCCAATCGCCCCATGCTCCAGATAAGTAATTACTTATAGAAATAGATGTTTTACCATCATTTTCTGTTACTTTATATTCTTTTTTAGGTTCTGGTAATGTTTTATCATCTTCAAGTATACATTTTTCACCCACATATACTTTAGGTGATGTATACTCAAAGTATTCACTTTGGTCTGATAATTCTAATTTACCTATTTTTACTCCATTTGTTGAAAATAAATATAATTCTATAGTTCCTGTTTTGTCATCAGCTGTAACTTCTGTTTCTTTTTCATCATATGAAAATGTAACGTTTCCTGCTTCAACTAAATTAGCTTTACATACATAACCCATTATTCCATCAAATTCTTTGTCTAACTTATAGTAATATCTAGTTATACCTTGACTATCTACATCAGTATATTCTTTGCTTGTAATCACTCTTAAAACTTTTCCTGTGCCTACTGTCTTAATTATTTGTGATGTCATAGAAGGTCCACTTCTTAAAGGTGTATTCATTTTAGTTACCATATTTTTAGTAGTAGTTGTTACTGTTGAATCTTCTACTACTAAAGTAAGATAATTAGCACTGCAATATCCTGTTTTCCCATTGTATGTAAAACTTACCCATCCGTTAGATTTTATTCCATTATATATTTTATATCCTTTTTGAAGTGCTCCTAACTTTTTATATTTAGTACTTGGTCCACTTCTAACATTTAAACTTGATACAGTAACTTTATAATAAGTTGTTTTATTTCCAGAGGTAATAGTCTGCGTATCAGTATTTTTTACTGTAGGATCTCCATTTATCCCTGTACTTTTATGTGTAAAAAATGCTTCTACTTTAAATTCTTGTAATGTTTCTTCTAAGTTTATTCTATATAAAGCCCCTCTCCATTTTGTTGTTGTATTCCCTAGTGTTGATAATCTTATCCCTTCTCCTTCATCTGTAATAGCCATAGTTCCATCTATACTTCTATCTGGATTTATAGTTGCACTACTTTGTACCCAATTAGTCATTGTTTTACAATCCTCGTATAGTACTTCTGTAGTAGCAGCTTTTACAGGTATACCTAATATAGGGTATTTCCCAATTAATATTTTTTCACCAGTTGATTCTAATTCTAACTGACAAAAATATGTATCTTTACTAAATCCAATACTTATAAATGGTGGTACTGGTCTATTACCATTATTCGTTATGTTTATAATTCCATTTTCACTTTGAAACATTTTAGTTTCTTTTGAAAAAAAATAAGGAACAGGACAATATAAATTTATAACTAATTCACATGAATATAATCCAAGTTTTTCAGGTGCATCAATTTGATCTTCTATCATTGCTAATATAAATTTTCCATTTCCTAATGAAAATTCTTTAAGCCCTTCTACATCAAAAATACTTCTTAATTCATTTATTTTTTGATTGTATTCAAATTCTGTATCACAATCTATCAATATTTCTATTTCTATTTTATAACTATTAGTTTTAAATCCGTTATATCTTTCTCCGTCAATACTTGCTATATCTAATTTTTCAATTTCTCTAGAAGATAAAAAAGGTATTTTTATATCTTGTATCTCACATACTTCAGATAAAAAAATACCATTATAAGTTACATCTTTATACTTATCAAAATACATTTTATATTCCTCTCAATCTATTTAGTTGATTTTTTCGGGCATTTATATCTTCTTCTACATGTTTTGAAGTTAATTGTCCTACTTTTTTAGCATCCATATTGACTTGTAAATTTAATCTTTCTAAAGCTGCTATAAAACTATCTGTCATTTTGTCGTAATTTATTTCTTTTGTATTATTTATTTCTCTTAATTTACTATCTAAATAGCTGTAAAAATTATCTAATGGTAAAATTGCTTCCAATTATGTTAACCTATAGGCTCTTTATCCTATAGTTCTATATGTTTCCATATAGTTCGGACTATCTCTTAACCCTCGCCTTTACGTTAGGGTTGTTCGCACTCGTGGATATTTTTGCATATAAAAAAAGAACTTATTACAAGTTCTTTCTACTTAGCTTACTTTATCTAGTCTCTACACCTTCCAGTAGTTTCCTAACTGGCTTGGCTCGGTATTAGCATATTAAATAATATTTGTTCAACCTCATTAAGTTTAATATATGGGATTCTAATTAATTTTATATTATGTTTTGCACAATAATCTGTTTTTATTTTATCATTTTTTTGGATTTCTTCTAATGGTCGTCTAAAAATCTTAACTTCTTTGTAATGCTGTTCTCCATCATATTCTATACAGCAATTATATTGAGGCAAATAAAAATCAAATGGTAAGGGTCTTATATTTTTACAATCTTCAAATCTGTATTGAGATTCGAAATTAATATTATTATCTTCTAACCATTTCCTTATCTTTCTTTCGCCTTTGCTTTCATTACATACTGAGCAACCTCTGAATTTATTAAGTATATTATCAGGTGTTTTGTAACAAATATTCCCACATTTTTTACATTTAAATCTTAAATGTGTTTTTGCATCTACGTATTTATCTAACACTTCAAAATCATTAGTTATTTTACTTAATTCTTCAACAAAATCATCATGATTTTTTTTATTAAATGAATTCATGTTTTTTTTGAATTTCGTATCACTACATTCATTGCAATATCTTTTATTGCCATTTTTTATTTGGTCAAAAGTTGTTTTAAATGGTTTGCCACATTTATTACATATAAGTTCCAATTCTGTTTTGCAATTTGTATATTCATCTGATAATAATATCATTTTATTTTTTTTACAAAACTCTTTTACATATTCTATTGTGTATGTTCTATTTTTATTGGAATTTTTATAGCCACATTTGTTGCATTGTTTTTTACCTTGTTTAAATAATTTGAATGTAGTTTGAAATTTTTCTCCACACTCACATCTTAAATTCATTAAAGCATTAACATTCTCATATTCAGTACTTAATAAAGTGCAATTGCTATTGTTTTCAATATACTGTTTAACTTCATTATATGTGTGTTTTTTCGTCCCCATACATAATCACCCCCTAGTATTATTATATACGACTATGAGGCAATTTGTCCACTTATTTTTTCTATATTATTTAACTTAGCTTTCACCGAATTCACGAACTTATTTTTTCTATAAGTTTCCTTATAGTGACCCAAAAGTTTAGGTCCTTTTTCCCCACCAACTAGTCCAGTATTACCACTCATTCCAAATAATGTTGGATTTGTTAATATACCACCTTGAGCCAAATATTTCCAAGTAACACCTATATGAGGTACACTTGGTGGGTTTATGCTTAGCTTTCCTGTTATGCTAAAAGACGGAACTTTAATTTTAGGCAAACTCAAATGACAATTGCTAAAAAATCCTTTTATCTTATTTAATGCATTAGATACTATATTTTTTGCTCCATTCATAATATTACTTATAGTATTTTTTATGCTATTAAATTTATTGGAAACAATATTAGTAATGCCACTACATACAGTACTTATAACACTCTTTATGCCATTCCATACTTTTGTTATAACTCCCTTTGTTGCATTTATAATATTTGATATAGCAGTCTTATAAGCATTAAATTGCATAGTAATTATTGTTTTTATACCATTTAATACCGTTGTAAATACTGTCTTTATTCCGTTCCAAATACTTGTTACAACTGTTTTTATAACATTTAAAGCCGTATTTATAATTGTTTTATAAAAATTAAAGTATGTTGTAATACATACTTTTACTACTTCTAACACCGTGCTGAAAACGGTTTTTATACCTTCCCAAATATTTACAATTACATTTTTTATACCTGTCCATATTTCCGTAGCTTTTGTTTTTATTCCATTCCATGCATTAGAAACTGTATTTGATATATTATTCCATATTTCCGTGGCTTTTACTTTTATAGTATCCCAATTTTTGTATAATGCTATCCCTATTGCTATTAATGCACCTATTACCCCTACTGCTATTAATATAGGCGGTGATATTGCAGCTATTGCTCCTCCAACTCCTGCAAATACATTTATTCCTGCACTAAATATACCTGTTATAACACCCCATGCTGAAGATATAGCTCCTGCAACTCCAATTAATACTACTATCCCAGTTGCAATGGCAGTAACAGCTACTATTGTTGTTTTAGCTTCTTGTGGTAATCCATTAAAAGCCTTTATTAGTCCATTTATTCCATTTGCAACTTGTTTTATAACTGGCTCAATAGCTTCTAAAGCACTTGCTTTTAAATTTGTAATTGCTGTATCTACTGGTTCTATTGCTTCACCTAATCTAGCTTGTGCATCTATTAACTCATAATTAGCTTCATTATTTTTTCTTAGAGACTCTGTATTTTTATCATATGTTTCTTTACTTTTCCCATATGCACCATTTAGTGTATCTGTAATTAATTGTGCTCTTTCTTTAGTTGAATTGCACTTTTCTAATCTTTTATTAAAGTCATCTTCTGAAATACCTGCCCAGTTTAATGCATCCGCTAAACTCCCAGTGACTTTTCCAACTTGTGCTGTTTCATTTACACTTTCTGTTAATCCTTCAATTGGTATAGAATCTCCATATGCAGTCCATACAGCTATACTAGCACTTAAAGTATTATTTAACTCCTTTTCTGTAAGTCCCATACCTTGTAAGTTACTTATTGTATTTACTGCAACTTGGTCATCTTGAAAGTATCCATAAAGTTCTTTCATTTTCTTATTAGTAAATTCAGTAGAATAACCATATTGAGATGTAGAACCATCTAACTTAGCTATATTCATTCTAAATTCTTTTGTTTCTTCATTTAGTTCTAAAAGTTGCGATGATAATTCCCCAATCTTTGATACTGCACTAGTTAGTACATTTCCAGCAAATGTAGATATTGCTCCTTTTAATGTTGTAAATCCACCTTCTGAATTGCTCGCTGAATCTCCTAAATCATTTAATTCACGAGATAAACTTTCAACATCCTGTTCAGCATCATTAGCTGAATTTTCTAGATCTTCTAATCTTCTTGATGTCTGATTTAACTCATTTTGAATATTCTGTTGAGCTGTTCTAGCTCTTAATAAAGAATTCTCTAAATTTCTATATTCTGTTGAGTTTTCTCCGAGCAATCTTTTTGCTTCCTCTAATGACCTTTGTGTTAATTCTATCTTTTGTGTAGTTGCATCATATTGTCTCTGTAATATTTGTTGTCTTTGTGTTAGTAAACTTGCATCTTCTCCATTGCCTTTTAATTGTGCTGAATTTAATTTTAGTTCATTTTGCATTGTTTTTAATGAACTATTTACTCCTCTTATTCCATTAGTGAATTCTGATGTTACAGCTTTAAATTCTATTTTTGCTTGATTTTGTCTAGCCATATTCTACCTCCTTTCTAAATCTATTATTTTTATATAATTAATATAATTTTCATAAGCACATTTATTTTCGACTACCGACAATAAAAATGAATAATCGGCATTCCAAAATAAATCTTCAGATATACCTAAACAAAGGACGTAGTAAGCATAATAATCTTCTACGTCCTCTAAAACAAATTTAGGTATTTTAATTTTTGATCCTTTTATTTTTCCAGTATTCTTTATGAACGGCTTTCTAAATCCATCTTTTTTTTTGGTGTTATTAATTCTTGACATATATTATTTATTTCTACAAAATTTGGAGGAAGTGCTTCTGCAAATTGCTCAAAACTTAATATATTGTCTTTTAATACTTTGTCTTTTTCTAAGATACCACATAAATATGCAGTATATATAACTATAATTGTATCTTCAATTACATCTTTTGCCCCGTTTGCTAAAACTTTATTGTACTTTTCATATATAGGCTTATTTTCTTTTTTTAATTGTAATAATCTTCCGAAATTTAGTGTTAGGTTTATTTTTTCTCCATTTTCTAATACTATATTCATTTTATCCTCCTATACTGTACCCTCTGATTGTGATTGTGATGTTGTCTTTCTTAATAACTCAGGAGTAAATTCTGTCATCCATTTTCCTTTTGTTGTATCATCTAATTCTATTGCAGGTGCTTCATATTCACAATATCCATAATCATCTGGATAAAGTGAGAAAGTAACTTCTATTTCTTGTACTTCTTCTCCACCATTTTCTATTGTGTTAGATGGTCCAGTTTTAACTGCACATTTAGGATAAGCTTTATATTTTATATTTCCATCTTCATCCATAACTTCACCTACATATGTAAACTCTCTATGTCTGCTATTAGTACCATAACCATATACTCCATCTAATAAATTTTCATCATCCATTCCAAATATTTGTGTGTATAAATTATAGTTCATATGTAAGCTTATCTTAGATTCTCCTGTTCCAGCTCCTCTTGTAACTGTTTTTTTTACTACTCCTTCACACTTTTTCGTAACTGTTATACAATCAAGAGTTTCTTCTATTTTCCCCACGCATCCAACTTTTTTAAATCCTGTATCTGTGCCATCATTAATTTTAATTGCACTATTTTTTATCTCATACTCAGAAAATACGGTTATTAATTTAGTCATTACATTCCCTCCAATCCATTTTGTAATTTTTCTAATATTCCATTTACAACATTGTCATATTCTGCGTCTATACCTCTTTCCATAAAATCATTTGGTATTTTTCCCTTTGAAGTTCCTTCTGCATTTTGTGGAAAATATAAATAGTTAAACTTTGGTTTTGTATGAATCCATAATGTTAAGTTGTTTCTAATTTTTCCATCAAGTGGGTTGCTATTTTTGGCATGTCTTCTTTTATTTACACGTGATACTGGAATTAAGTTAGTTATAGATTGTATAAACTTTTCTTTTGCTTGTGTTCCTAAATAATCATTTATAACTCTTTCAGCATTGCCTTCAAAATTTGTTATTGCTTCATTTATTTTATTTATATCTTCATCCTTAATACTAAACTCAACACTAGCCATTTATATCACATCCTTTAAAAGTTTTTGTGAATTCTAGTGTTAGTATTTCTACTACTAAATTTGTTTTATTTTTTTGAACGTAATTAAACTGCATTGGTTGATCTATAAGTTTTAAATTTGTATTTTCTTTTATTTTTTTTATGACCTTTTGTTCAAATCCTTCCTCTATATAATTTTCCATTATAATATGTACTTGATAGTCATAATTAAAATCTATTTTACTTTTCCCACTTCTATTAAATTGTTTTTTATTAAAAACGAAATAATTCCATTTATCATCTGATTTACAAAAAGTCTTTCCATACCATACTGGTAGCTTAAAACTTGCTAATGCTTCTTCTATTTTTCCAAGTGTTCCAACTAATTTACTCAATAGTCATCACCTCTTCTAAATAAAAATATAGTTCTCTATTTTTTCTATCTTCATCTATATAAACAATGTCATACAATGTATTTTCTATCACTACTTTATAATTATTTTTTAATCCACTATAAAACCTAGTCTTAACTTTTAAATTTAAAGTCCTAGAACTTGCCTCTGCAAATTCTAGGTCCTGCTGTCTTTTGCTACATTCTTCATATGCAAGTTTAACAATAAATTTAAGATTTTCTTTAGAGTTAGTATTTTCCTTAGCTCCAAAATTAACTTTTCTAGGTATCTCCTCATAAACTCTTATAAAGCCATCATTATATCTACTTACTTTGTTCATACTGAATTACCTCATATTTTTGTCTAATTTGCATTATTTCATTGAAATAATTATTATCAAATTCATTTGTGCATTGATTATAAGCATACATACAATAGTCTAATAGTAGATTATGCTCTTGCCCTTCTTCCTCTGAATAATCTATTTCTGCTCCTAACTTCCAGTTAAGTGTTGCTATTGCATCTTTAATTATTCGTTCTATTTTTCTATTTGTTTCTTCTTCATCCCATGTTATATTTAGATGATCTTTTACTTCCTGTAATAATTTATCCATGACTTCTCCTTTCTAAAAAAAAGAAAAGACCAGTCATAGACTAGTCTTTCTTTTATTATTATGCTTGTTCCTTAGTTGCTACAGTTCCTTTTACTTTAACAGGTATAACTGCTTCTTCTAATCCACTTATATCTAATACTAAAGCACTGTTTTCATCTATTGCTCTACCAACTCCATAAGTTTTTATTTTATATGTTCTTTGATCTTCTAAAAATTTATATTCATCTGAAAATTCTATTACACCTTCTTTAGGAAATCCTACACCTACAAAGTAATTATCTAGCATAGCCATAACTGCTTTGCCAGTTGGAACTGCTTCACTCATTACAACTTCCATAGGAAATGCAAAATTGTCAACATAGGCACCACTCATGTTTTGAACTCTTACTGCTGGTGCTACTAAAGTATAGTAATCATTAGCATTACAAATTAATGTTAATTTGCTAACCGCTCTATTTTGTCCTTTTTCATTTTTAGCTAGTTTAGCTATTAAAGCCCCCATGGATTTAACACCAAAATCTGTTACTGATAATGCAGTTTTATCTTGATAAACACCATCTACTGCTCCAGTTAATTTCTTCATTAATCCAATTGGCTTTCCTTTTCCATCGCCTTTTACTATTGCTTCTTCTAATGCAGTTGCTATTGCATCTTTAAGTATTGTTCTTATATAAGCATCTAGGAATGTTGGACCTAAATCTAATAATCCCATTGGTATTACTGCATATGCTGTTAATTTATTTTGTGTCATTTCTAACAGTTTAAATGCTGAAGTTATTTCTTTAGTTATTTCTGCATCTATCTCTCCCCAAACTGCTGATTGTTTAGTATGATCATTCATTATAATTTTAGTTGCATACGCTACTGATTGGAATTTAACTTTAGATAATAATGGATGTTCTTCTACTAAATCTCTGTAAACATCTTCTATTATTGTATCTGGCATTAAATCATTACTAGTTAAAGATGTTAGTGTAGTTACTGCTTGTTGTATATTTCTGCATTTACTTGCTTCTATAAATTTATTGTAGAATTTTTCTTCTGCACTAGTTAGTTGTCTATATCCTCTTTGTGCTAATATATTTTTATCTCCAGTTTGTGCATATATTTGAGCATCTGCTTTTATTTCTTCTACTATTGCATTTGAAAAATCATTCCAAGCTTGTTGTTGCTCTTCTTCTGTCCCATTTGTTAATGCTCTTTGTAGGGCATCTGTATAATTATTTTTATTTCCTATTCTCATTTCTTTTCTCCTTTTCTTATTAAATTTAAAAAAGAATCCAGGGCAATGGATTCAACTATTGGTTCTTTGGTCTGTTTTGGCTCTTGTAGTTTAGTTGGTTCAAATAGTTTAATTTTAGCTTGAGCTTCTTTAATCATTTTTATTAATGACTTTTTAACTGATTGGCTAGCTCCATTTGTATCTTTTTCATTTACTATAGTTGTTATAAATCCTTTTTCTAAAGCTTCTTGAGGTGCTATCCATGTTTCGTTATCAAGCATTTGTTTTAATTCTTCTTCTGTAATATTTACTTCTTGCATATAAGCATTTATTGATGCTTGAGTTATAACATCTAAATCATCAGCTTGTTTTCTTAATTCTTTTGAATTTCCACTAGCATATGTCCATGCATTATGTATCATAAGCAATGATGCAGTAGACATTATTCTTTCATCTCCTGCCATAAATACTACACTAGCAGCACTACATGCAAAACCATCGCATACAGTTTTTACTTTTGCTTTATGTCGCTTTAATTGATTGTATATAGCCAATCCTTCAGCAACTTCTCCACCATATGAGTTTATATATACATTTATTTTGTCACATTCTAATCCTTCTATCTGTTTAGATAATGTATAACTTGATATATCATTTTCATACCATTCCCAGGCTGTTATGTCGCCATAAATTTGTATATCAACTTCATTATTATTTTTAGTCAGTTGAAAATATTTTCTATTCACTGTTATCCCCTCCTTTTTAAACTTTTCCTTCTAATTGTTCATTGTTTTTAATACTATTTAGCATATTTTCAGCAGTATCATAATTTTTAGTCATAAAGTGTATTGTTGAATACTCTTCATCTAAAGCATTGAATCCTATTATTTTTCTTGCTTCATCTATAGAACAAATGCCTGAAGCAATTAATTTATCTGCTTTATCTGCTATATCAAGTACATCTATATGTAAAATAGAACTTGTATCAACTACAATATAATTTCCCTTATTCCAACTTTCAAAGTTACCATATATCTTCCTAGTTAATTCTTCACTCATCATATCTGCTATTGGATCTATACAAAATGTAAGGAATTGATTAATAGTAGTATCTAGATTGTCAACATCTCCAAACATAAGAGGTAACGGTATTTGAAATGCTTGAGCTACTACTTCAAACATATCTTTTCTTATATCTTTAAAGTCTGTGCAAGTTGCACTTTTATTCCCTGATATATCATTTAATTTATACCCTCTGAATTGAGGATATACAGCATTATCATTCTCCATAAAGCTTTTTAATTGCTGTTGGACTATTTCTTTATATGTTTTTTGAAAATTAGTATCATTAGCTTTTATATTATCTAACTCTAATATATACTTTTGTTGATTACTAGATTTATATTTTTTAATAGCTAATTCAAGTAAATCTTCATAATCATTAGCTAATCCATTAATTAAATTTTTAATATTAACATCGTTTAGTTTTAGTCTAAATACTTCATTGTATTTAAATGTTTTATCTAGTTGGTATACATTTTTATCCCCTATTGTAATACCCTTATAAACATTTCCCAATATTGGATACTCATCTACATGATAGTTATTGGCAACATGAAGTTCATTTGCTACAGATACAATTATACATTCATCATCAAACATTTTTTCAATAGCTTTATGCCACATTTGGGAACTGCTTTCATTCTTATTAGGCTGTATATTTAATTCATAGTATGTTTTATTCTTTACTTCTTTTCCTTTTTCAAACACCTTTATTTCACATTTAGAAATTGCGTTAGCTATAAGTGATATAGCTGTTTGTATTGCTAATTCTTTATAATATACTTGCGGTATTTTTTGTTCATAATATAATTCATTTATAGGTTTACTTTCTTTTCCTAGAAAATCTGCTAACCAACTTTTTAATCCCATTTTATCACCTCCTTTTAAAATACTAATGGAGGCATAAAGAATAATTCTGTATTATCTTCATCCTCTAATGTATCTTGTGCAGCAATCATTGCATGTACAAAAGCCATAAACCCATCTGTTTTTCTACTTTTAGGTTCTATCTTATCATATACATAGTTACCTAAAG
>OLSC01001233.1_pt1 | contig 24884 bp, 16 predicted proteins | sample 1672881 | NCBI WGS metagenome assembly OLSC01 (sample SAMEA3136733, study PRJEB25190) | human gut metagenome | biome: human gut; feature: human-associated habitat; material: faeces | place: Austria | collected 2013
ATCGTCGCCGGCAATCCGGACGAGACCGTGCGCGTTGCCACGAGCTTCCCGGCCCCCGAGGGTTTCGCCACCTTCGACACCCTGCGCCGGAACGTGACCGTGTTCACGCTGGACACCGCCTTCGGCAACCCCAACGTCACCGCGTTCTGCGATGCCGTTGTCCGCGCGGGCAACGAGGAGGCGCTTGCGGCCGACCAGCGCGAGGGAACCATACGCGACATCGCCACCGTGAAGTGGAACACGCCGGACGAGGAATTCAACGGGCTGACGCGCTACCTGTTCGCCGTGAACGCCGAAAATCCTGAGGCGGCCCAATCCGACCTCTGCGTCGTCGCCCCCAACAAGCAGTGGGCGCACGCCTTCGAGCAGATGCTCGTCCGCCGCGGCTTTGCGGTGTCGTCGCTGGGCTTCGAGCGCCTGGCCGGCGATCCGCGCGATACGAACCGCGCCCGAGCGCTTATCGCCTACACATCGCTGAACCTGCTGGCCGACCCGGACGACCTGTTCGCCTGGCGCGCGTGGGTGGGCTTCGGCAACTACCTCACCTATTCCGACGGCTGGCACTTCCTGATGGAGTGGTGCGACGAGCACAATGCCGGCATTCTGGACGCCCTGGAGGCGGCCTTGGCCGCCCGCACCGCCGGCGAAGCGGAGCCCTTCCCCCGGGCCGAACGTCTGGCCGAGCGCTATGAGGCCGGTCGCGCGATGATCGCCGCGCATGCGGGACGCCGCGGGCGCAACCTGCTGGCGGCCCTCGGCGCCGACAAGCTGCGCGACTTCGCAGCGCTTTCCGCGACGCTGGCCGGCGACGAGGACGCCGCGACCCTGTACGCCATGATCCGCGAGACGCAGCTCTTCCCCACCCACGAGGCCAACGTCCGCGCCGTGCGCGTCAGCTCCTACGAGCAGCTGTGTGGCTGCGGCTACCGCGCCCTGTACGTCACTGGCTGCGTGGACGGCTTCATGCCCGCCCGCGACGCCTTCGAGGTGGTCTCCACCGACGCCGACCGCGACCGCGTGCGCGAGGCCGATCGCCGCACGTTTGCCGCCGGCGTCGCCAAAGCCACCGACGCGCTGATGTTCTCCACGTTCAGCCGAGCACCCCTCGAGCTGGCCGAGCGCACGAAGATGCAGGTGGCCCGCGTGCGCATGGAAGACGGCGAGCGCATCGCCACCCTGCGCCCCACCTGCTTCATAGCCGAGGCCGGCGCGGCCGCCCCCATCACCCTCGGCGGCCAAGCCCTCCTCGCCGATTTGGGCATGGACTAGTCTTTCCCCCGAAGCCCTCCTGCAAGAAAAGCCCCGATTGGGGCTTTTCTTATGCGCTCGTTTCTTAAGCAAATCAGCCCACACGTTGTGCGGTCGCGCGCCCAAAAATGGGTCGGCCCCGCCGAGGAGGGGCGGGGCCGATGAAGGGAGGGGGAAGAAGGAAGGGGTTAGTAAGGTTTGGGCCGCAAAAGGCCGCTTAAGCTTCCACGGAATCCAAAAGCTCGCGCAGGACGGTTTCGTCCTCCTGCAGGGAGCCGAGCGTCAGCTGCCCCAGACCCTGGTAGAACAAGGTGCGGGCGTGCATGCGCATATCGGCGACCAGCATGGGAACCCAGTTCAACAGGTGGTTCTCAAGGAAATCGTAGGACGTGCGCAGGTAGGCGACAGCCTCGTCCTCGGCGGCATCGTCCAAAGCCTCGGCGGCGCGCAGGGCCATACGCTGCATGAACTCCAGCTCCAGCGCGATGTGATCCTCGGCCTCGTTCCAGTTGCCGCGTTTCAGCTCGTTCTCGCGCAGCGTGGCGAGCACCTCGGCGCGCGCCTCCTGCATAAGCAGACGGCGCTCGGAGGTGTACACCGACTCGTACGGATAGGCGGCGGAATACCCGTTCACGCCGTGGCCGATGAACGTGCTCACGTAATCGATGGCGAGCTCGGTCACCGAGTCGTCCCAGGCACGCTTCAGATAATCGTAGAGCTGGTGGTACCCCTCGTCGGCAGCCGCGTTGCCCGTGGCCTGAGGGAAGCGCATCTGCTGCAGCTCGCGCAGCGTCGGCAGATCCACCTCTTCGCGGAACAGACGCGCCAGCATGCCGTAGGATCGGGCGCGGGCGTTCATCAGCTCAACGAGGTTCACATCCTCGGAAGCGGCAGCTTCCTCAACGACGGCTTCTTCCATAACGACCATAGCGTTAAGCCTCCTTCGCGCTCTTCAGCTCGGCGAGCATAGCCCGCCCCAAATCGGTCAAGTTCCAGGTGCCATCGCCCCAGATGACGCAATCGCAGGTTTCCAGCACGTCGATGAAATGCTGGCCGAAGCGGCGCGGCGACTTGGTGATCTCCATGGCGTCGGTCAGGCTCTCAATGGCGTCCAGCTTTCGCGGCGCCTCTTCAAGGGCTTCCATAACCGCCGCGTACACCTCGGCGTAGCGCGCCTCGTCGGATCCCAGCACAACCGCGCGGAAGCTCTTGCCGGCGAGGTACTCCGCGCGCAAGGCCAACGCCTCGGGAGTCGCGCGCCACACCGGATCCACGGTCTCGCGAATCTCCAGGTACGCCACACCCTCCTCGGCGCTCTCGTGCTCCTCGGACACGTCGGGCATCTCCAACGTAAGCGCTCCGGCGCGTTCCAGCATGCGGCACAGCGTCATCGGCGCGTACACCGACCAGTTGTCGCGCTGCCACTCATCCACGCGCTCGGAAATGATGCTCGAGGCGCAGCCGCCCTCGCACAGGCCGATGATGTTCAGCAGCACGGGCCGACGGTTGGGGTTGCGGACAATGAGCGCCTGAAGCGCCTCGGTGGCACTACCTTGGCGTGCCGGCGAGTACACCGGATCGTGGTGCACCGTCTCGGGCATGTTGCGCATAGTGGGGTAGTCGATGGTGTCGTAGGGGTTCTCGTCGTCCATCCATTCCTGATCGATTTCCGAGTCGTCCACCGCCAAGGGGTCGAACTCGTCGTCGAAGGCGAGCAGCTCGAGGGTGTCCCCGGCGCTCGCGCAAGAACCCTGATGCTGATAGGCCATACAGGTTTCCTCTCTCGTTTCGCGCGCGGTCGTCATCGCGATCCCCGATGCGCAGAAGGCTCTCTTCGCCCTTCGTTCGCTCGGGCAATCCGATAGCAGACGCCGCTTCCTATCCTCTTCGTCCCACATTCTAGGAAGCATCGCGGCACCCAGCTCATACGACCAGGCCCATCTTTGCGAAAAGCGGCATCATCCTCTCATGATGATTTCGCCCTTCTGCGAGGATGATTATGCGCTGCACCTGGGGTTTTGCTCTTGACCTTTTCCGTGCGCGCGCCATAATGGGGCTGCGTTGCGAAACTGCGGGGCGACCACGATTGAGGGAGCACTTATGACCAACGCAGCATTCGGCAAGAAGGTTCTTGCCATCGCGGTTCTGGCCTGCCTGTGCGCAGCCCTGATCGCTGTCCCGGCGTACGGCTTCTACTACGTGCACGACGACAGCGTGTCGGATTCCTCTGACGGTCTGGGTAGCTACGAGGTCTTCATGGTGGTCGACGAGACCGCCGTGGGAGGCGACGTGCACTCCGACCTGATGTTCGTTCCGGCGGGCAGCACGGCCGATGTCGTCCTTACCGAGGGCATCATCTCCAGCGAGAACCAAAACGGGCTGGACGCCATTCACAACTATGACGTTCAGTCGGTGGCCGACTACCTCGCCGCCAACAGTTACAACGCTGAGATCAGCGTGTACCCCACCGGCGATGTGCAGGCCTACAAGGACGCGGAAGGCGCCTACGCCGCCACGTCCCAGAACGTGAGCGAGGCTTACACCGCCCCCGCGAAGGGCGATGGCTCGACCGTTCTCGATCGCTACGACAACGTGGTGATCACGGTGACCAAGTAGGTCGCCGACCGTCGCGGGGCCATCGTCGACCAGCGGTGGCCCCGACCGCAGCGCGCAAGAGCACGCCGATGGCAACGGCATAGCAGCGCGCCGAACAGGAGGTTTTACGGGCCAGGGGATCCGTGAGCAAGTTGACGAGGCACCGTCCGCTATCTATAATCCCCTGACTCAGCAATAATGCGTCATCCCGCCCGGCGAGACGGCCGGGCCCGCAGGAGGGGGATTATGGGGTTTCAGGTTCCTCGCGTCACCATCAACATCGACTTCAAAGAGGGCACATCCTTCGGCGAGTTGAGCATCATCTCGCTCGGCTATGGCCTGCATCAGGCCTGGATCTACAGCTCGATGTTCGACAAGGGCGGCATCTTCGGAACCAGCGGCCTTCAGGCCGGGCCCTTCAACGATCAGCTGTCTCTCGCCTATTTCGTGTCCATTCTCGTGTACGGGCTCTTGCTGCTCGTCGCGAGCGTTCTCGATACCAGGCTCATTCGCCCGCTGCACGCCACGCCCACCCTCGTCATCGCCGCTCTGCTCGGTTCGACGGGGACACTGCTCTTGCTCGCGCCCGACGGATCGCTCCTTAGCTCGGAGGCGCTGCAGCTTGCCTCCGGCGTGCTCACCGGCGCCGGATCGTCGGTGCTGCTGCTGGCCTGGGGCATCGCCTTCTCGCGCCGCGATTCAGCCTCCGTCGTCATCAACGGAGCACTCTCCATCGCCATCGGATTCGGCATCTACGGTCTGGTGCTGCATCAGATCCCCTTCCCGTGGGGAGGCGTGGCAAGCGCGCTCATTCCCTTCGCGGAAATCGCCTTGCTGCTCGTGCTTCGTCGCCACGTAAGCCTTGATTTCGATAATCGCCAGCTCATCTTCCAGCCACTGCCCATCAACCACGCGCGCTTCGTGCTGCGCTTCGGGTTGCCGGTGTTCTTCCTCGGCGTGGCCTTAGGGATCATGCGCCAGACCTCCATAGAGACCATCCTGCCCGGCAGCGCTTTCGAAGACCAAGCACTGCTGTTTGTCACCGCCTGCGCCGCCACGGTGCTTATCATGGTGACGTTCCTGGCGCTGGGCGGCGACGAGCGCTGGCACACCTTCTTCCGCCCGCTCATCCCGTTCATCGCCGTGACGGCCGTGTTCATCCCCTTCACCGCCGGTGGCGCGTCGTTCTGGGGAGCCTCGGTGGTGCTCGTCGGCTACATGTCCTTCGAGGCGCTCATGTGGATCTTCTTCTCGGAGCTTTCCCAGCGCTTCCGCCTCTCCCCCATCTTCGTGTTCGGCCTCGGCCGCGGCGTTATGGCGCTGGCGGCTCTGGGCGGATCCACCCTTCCCCTGTTCACCGGCGCCCTCGGCGCGCCGACGGGTCTGGGGGAGATGGGCACCGTGCTCATCGTGCTGGTCGCCATGATGCTCGCCTACGCGCTTCTGCCCGACGAGCGCGAGATGGCCTCCATCGTGGCCGTAACACCGAGGAAGGTGGCCGTACAGAGCGCCTCGCGGGCCCCGCTCATCGTGGTGAACGAGGGGAAAGCAGATGCGTTGGAACGTGCCCAGGAAGGCGCGGTCCCCTCTGCCCCCGAGCAGACCGACGTGCGCACCCAGGCCCCTGCGAACTGGGAGCAGGCCGTCGTGGCCGCCCTTGCCGAGCTGGGCGAAACCTCCGGCGCGGCATCGGGGCAGATCGCCTCCGCATCTTCTGTCGTTTCCGCCGCAGAAGACCCGACCGCCGTGGACGCCATGCAGGACGATGCATCGGATGCAAGCGCCGCTTCCGACACCGCAAGCTCTGCCTCCACTGCCCCCTCCCCCGCCCGTCAGGCCATGGACTTCTCGCGCTCCATCTTCGCCGAGGAGACCGCCGCCCCCGCGCCCGCCGACGACACGCCCGCCGCCCGGGGCCGCTTCCGCCAGCGCTGCGAGATCGTCACCAACACCTACTTGCTGTCGCGCCGCGAAAGCGAGGTCATGTACTACCTGGCCCGCGGCTACAAGTCCTCCCGCATCCAGCAGCAGCTCTACATCTCCGAAGGCACGGCGAAGACCCACATCCGCCACATCTACCGCAAGCTGAACATCCACAGCCAGCAAGATCTCATCCACCTCATCGACGAAGTGGAGCTGTAACCCCGTGCGGAGCTGCGGCCGCCGCGCATCTCCTGCCGCAACGGCCGCAGAATCTCCTAGGGACTCACGCCGATGCCCCTTGCTCACGATTTCGCTTCTGTTGCTTTAACCATTGCGGAAGCGAACCGAGATTCACTTCCGCTAATTTAACATAGCGGAAGTGAACCGCCATTCGCTTCTGCTCATTCCGCACAGGGGAAGCTGATTTCATCCCAACCCGTAGCCCGGCCCTACATTTTGCCGCGCTCCTTTGAGTTCCCTGACATTTTCCCTTCCCTGGCTACGGGTTCTGTTCCAAAAATCCACCTCGGGCTGCGGATCGCACGTTCGAATCCGCAGCCCGACCTAGCTTTTTGCCGCAGTTCTTCAGAGTTTCTGACATTTTCCCCGATCGGGCTACGAATTTTGGGGCATTTGTGGCGATGGCGAACTTTTTCTTGATTAATTCGGTCATGAAAAGTATTATTTTATTCTATTAATAATCTCGGCTCTCAGAGAGAAAGGAGAAGTATGGCCTGTTCATTCCGCTATTTCCTACTTAAACGCTGCCAAGGTTTGACCGGTTTAAACACTACAAGCACGAAGAAGTTCTTCGCCGCCGCCGAGGATGCGCATCCCGAGGCATTCGCGCCGCTTCTTCTGCTTGCGATCTGCGACGGACGCGAGGAATACCTGCTCCGGCGCGCGGAGGGCACGAAAGCGGCCGAGATGTTCGACGAGTTCGTCGAACACTGGCATGCGTCGGGGCGTCCGTTGGAGGTGTACCTGGGCATGTTGCCCGACGGCGACCCGTTCAAAACCATCCTCGTCGAATGGCGCACTGATTCCTCGCGCATCGAGGTCGACCGCAAAATCCTGAAGTACGTCTCGACCGCCTTCGGCGATCTTCTGGCCGACAAGAACATGACCCGCGCCGAGGCCTGCCGCGTCACCCGTCTGAACAAGGGTAACTTCTACGCCTTCCTCAAAGGGGACACGTCGAAGATGAGCCGCAAAACGGCCATGAACGCCTACCGCGAAATCGCCGCACTCTAGCACCTGCAAGACCGAGCAACGCCAAGCAAGGCCACGCCCGAACGCCACGGGCCCGCAGCCGCAAAAGGGCTGCGGGACCGTTTTCATTGCGGAAGAGCGCGACCCCGGCAGCCGACTCCGCCCTCCCCTCTCACACTTCTCCGGAAACAGGAGGAAAGATAAGGGCCAGGGAAAGCTCGTCGCCTTCCAAAGAGGCCTCAACCTCTATGTTCTGGGCGGTAGCGAGGCTGGCCACCACGGCAAGGCCCAGGCCTGCGCCTCCTTGGGCGCGAGCGACATCGGCGCGGTAGAAGCGCTCGAAGAGACGGTTGACGTCGATAGCCGCCGGGTCGGGAACCTTGTTGGAAAAGGTCAAAGTGCGACCCCGCTGAATGATAGACGGCGCGGACGTCCCATAGCGCAGGGCGTTGCTCACCAGGTTCTCGAACATACGAGCCAGCGCCTCGCTGTCAGCCTCGACCACCAGGGACTCGTCGGGAAAGTCCACCGCCGGCTCCCAGCCGCGCTCTTCGAAAGCGGGAAACTGACCAGTGAGCACATCGGCGAGCACGGGCAGAACGACAAGGGGGCGCCTATCCAGATCGGACGCGGCATCGGTGGCGCGGGCGTAGGCGAACAGCGCGTCCAGCAGGCCCTCCATGTCGGCCAGGCGCGCTTCGGCTGCCTGCAGGTAATGGGCGCGGCGAGCATCGTCCGGCTCCTCGGCGGCCAGGGAGACATAGCCCTTCGCACCCATGAGCGGCGTGCGAATGTCGTGGGACAGGCTCGCCAGATCGCGCTGGAACTGGCGCTGCTCGGCGGCGCGCTCGCGCTCGCGCCGGTCGGCGGCATCCAGCGTGCCGTTCACCGCACGAGCCAGATCGGCGAACCCGGGTCCGGGCATTTCGGTGGTCAAGCGGCTATTGGAGCGTCCGTCGCGATTCCGCAGGAAGCGGGCCATGCGGCGAAGTTCGTGGCCGTACAGCAGCACCAGCGCGAACCCGCAGAGCGCCAGGCCCCCGAAGCATATGGCAAGCGTCACAACTGTCCTTTCTCGTTTCGTTTGTTGCAGAGCACCTGTCGCATGGCTCTAGTTGTGGCAAGGGGCGACCGAGGTCGCCCCCTACGGAGACTAGCATGCAGTGAGACGTTGCCACGCCCCTCCACCGGATGTCTCCTACAAATCGCGCTTCCACAGCGGGCCGAACGTCAGCACGGCGCAGAGGGCAACCGCGGCGGTGGCCACGATGAGCACCTGCACAGCGAGGGGCGCCATGGTCAGCGGGGCGGCAGCAGGCGTCGCGAGCAGCGTCGAGGCGTGATTGCCCACATTCTGCATGCAGGAGGCGAGCATCCACGGCTCCAACGCGCCGATCCAGGGCACGCCCCGGCCCAGCAGAAGCAGCACCTGGCCGAGAAGCGAGCCGGCGATGCCGGAGCTGACCACGAGCGCCCAGGCCACCCCGGCCCCGGCGCTGCGGCTCGCCCACACGATGACCGCCGTCGTGCACCCGTAGGCGAAGGCCAAAAGCCAGGCCAGCCCGAGGAAGAGCGCCAGGTCGCCCAACGGGCTTGCCGCCGCATAGGTGAAGCCTGCCGCCGCGAAGGACGCGGCTCCGGCCAGGGCGACCACGGCCAGATAGAAGGCCGCGAGAAGACCGACGAGCACCAGCTTCTCGCCGTAGTAGCGCACGCGCCCCCGGCGATCCATCACCAAGTTGCGCGCGAAGCGCATGGAGAAGTCCTGGGCAAGAAAGAGTGCCGTCACCAGCGAGACGACCATGGCCAACGCCCCTCCCGACACCGCCATATCTCCCAGCATATCGGCCGGCGAGGCCAGGGTGCGCATGTCGCGGGACACTCCTTCGAAATCGGCGTCGCTGAGCGCCTCGGGATTGTCAGCGACGAGATCCCACAGCTCGCTCGAGGCGAATGCGGAATCGCTCGCCGTCTCATCGTCGCGCACGCTGTCCTCTTCGGATTCGGCCGATCCGGCGGCCTCGGCAGCGCCTAGCGTGTCCAGCTCATCCAGCGACAGGCCGCGCCCCGAGGCGCCGGCCGCAGCCGCAGCTTCCGCCGATGCATTCGCAGCGGCAGCATCCCCTTCGCCCAGGACGTCAGCCGCGCCGTTCGCCCCGTCGCCGACGTTCACGGTCATCTCGAAACTCGTCGCCGTCATGCGCAGAAACTCCGGCGAGGACACCCAGTGCATCATGCCGGCCGCCAGAACAGACAGAGCCACCAGCACGATAGCGGCCACCCAGAGCATCTTGCCATGCACGAGGCGGTAGATATCGCTCTTCAGCAAGTTAAACATACTGCGCGCCCCCTTCCATCAGTTCCACGAAGTACTCTTCCAGATCGCGGCGGCCTTGGGACAGCTCGCGCACCACCTCGCCGGCGCCGGCAAGCAGACGGCTGATAGCACCATCGTCGTAGTCCCCCGTGATAACAATGGCCCCGTCCAGCTCCGCCTTGAAGGCGAGCGCGGGATACGCCTCTTCCAAAAGTGCCAGCGCCCGGGCCGGGTTCTCGGTGCGAACGCGCAGGCTGCTGCGACACTCGGCGGCCACCTCCTCGGCCGTCATCTCGCGCACCATGCGCCCGTCGGCGATGACCCCGTAGCGCGTGGCCATGCGATCGAGCTGATCGAGCACATGCGAGCTGACGACCACCGTGATGCCCAAGGTTTCGTTCACGCGCACGATGAGGTTGCGCATGGCGCGCGTCGCCTCGGGGTCGAGCCCGTTGAAAGGCTCGTCTAACAGCAGCACATCGGGGCTGCCGAGCAGCGCCATGGCGAGCCCCAGCCGCTGCTTCATGCCGAGCGAGAACCCGCGCACCTTCTTGTTGCCAACCGAGGAGAGCCCCACGAGCCTGAGCACCTCCTCGCAGCGGGCCGGACCGTCCACGATGCCCCAGGCGAGTGCCTTCGCCATGAGGTTCCGGTAGGCCGACAGGTTCAAAAGCAGCCCCGGCTCTTCGATCAGCACGCCGATGCGCCGCACGCCGCCCTCATCCGGCCCCGCAGCGCCCGCGGCCCCCGCCGAGGCTCGATCGCTTTCGAACAGAACGACCTCACCAGCCGTCGGAAGGGCGTCGCCGCAGATCATCTTCATGACCGTCGATTTGCCAGCGCCGTTTTTCCCCACAAAGCCGTAGATGTCGCCCGCAGCCACGGTCATGGTGAAATCGCGCACCACCGCGCGGCCGCCGTAGACCTTGGTCAGCCCGCGGGCCTCGATGACGTTCATGCCCAGCCCCTTTCTCGCTTACCTCTGCCCTCGCGCTCTCGTTCTCGTTCGCGTTCGCGTTCCCGCTCTCGCACCACCGCCTCGTCCTTTCTCGCTTATACCGCATTTCCTACGGCTTTCAGTCTGAATCGGGGAATTAAAGAAAGTTCTGGCGAAGCGTTAAGATTGTTTGAAGATGCCGACGCCAACGCATCCGCGCGTATTATCCTGCTTCCCGTGGAAACCGTTGCCGACATACTCATCATCGAGGACGATCCTTCTATCAACGAGGTGGTCTGCGCGCACCTTGAGCGCCGCGGCTACCGCTGCCGCCAGGCCTTCTCGGGCACCGAGGGCCTCATGCTTCTGCGAGAGCAGCGCCCGGACGTGGTCATCACCGACCTTATGCTGCCCGGCGTGCCCGGCGAGAAGATCGTGCGCGCCATCCGCGATGCCGACAGCGCGCTTCCCATCATCGTCATCTCGGCGCGCATCACCGCCGCCGATAAGATCTCCCTTTTGCAAGCCGGCGCCGACGACTACCTGACCAAGCCCTTCGACCTAGACGAGCTGCAGGCCCGCATCGAAGTGCAGCGGCGCCACCGCGCCGAGCGCGCGAACACCGGGACGGGCGCGAGTGCCACAGACGCGGGCGGCTACCAGCGGCTGCTCGCCTTCCGCCGCTGGGAGCTGGATCCCGACGGGCGCGTCTTTCGCGTTGACGGCGAGGAGGTAGCCCTCACGCGCACGGAGTTCAACATTTTAGAGCTACTCATGGGGCGGCCGCAGAAGGTGTTCACCAAGCAGGAGCTATTCGAGCTGGCGTGGGGCGAGCCCTACTCGGTGGAGGACTCCACGGTGAACGTGCACGTGTCGAACCTGCGCCGCAAGCTGAAGCCCACGGGCACCGACAACTACCTGCAAACGGTGTGGGGCATGGGCTACAAACTGCACAATGCCTGATCGACGTGGGCCGAAGAGCCCTATTCCTGACCTTCCCACGCAGCTTTGTTATTGACAATTTCCTTGCTCAGTCAATTGGGACGAGAAAACCCCCGAAATCCGTGATGGTCTGGCAATTTCTCCCAAGTTGACACGGTGAAACGCCGCGCACTGTGGGACAATGGGCAGACTTATCCAACTACTCCGGTGAAAGGTTCCGCCGTGTTCGACTTCTTCCGCAAAAAGGGCAACAACCCCGAAGGCTCCGCCAAAGACGGCGGCTCCCAGAACGCGGCCGGCGCCACCGCCTCGGGCCGCACCACCCGCGACGCGCTGGCGGAGTTCACCGCCACCCCGCTGCCCGACGCCATCGACGGCCTGCTGTTCCGCGTGTCCATGGCCGACCCGACCGACCCGACCTCGTCCTCGGGCTTCGACGCTTACGCCGCCCGCCTGCTCTCCGAGGCCGAGGCGCCCAGTCTGCGCGCCATCGCCGTGGAGCATCCGGTAGAGCTGCGCCGCCTGAACACCACGGGACTGTTCTGGTCCATCTTCGACGACAGCACGATTTCGGCCGGCAACCGCGGCACCATCCTGCGCATCGAATCCGTGCTCGACCGTTTGGCCCTCATTTCCAAGGCCCTGGAAGGCGACGAGGGCACCGCCTATGTGAGCGCCACGACCGAAGGCGCCTGCAGCGAGCTTGATTGGCAGGTGCTGCGCTCTATCGCCAACGACGCCAACGATTACCTGACCGCCGCCGAGCGCGACAACAAGCTGGATACCCAGTACGGCACGACGGGCACCAGGGGCGGAAACTGGGATCTTTCCACGCGCCTGGCCACCGCCTGCGAGGCCATGGTGCTCCCCTTCCGCCTGGAGTACCGCTTCGCCTGTGATTCCGCCACCAGCACCATTGTGGCCGACGTCTCGCTGCCCACCCCCGACGTGTTTCCGAAGTCGCGCTGGAGCAGCGCCGCTGGTCAGTGGGTCGATTGCACTGCCCAGCGCCCCGCCGCCGCGGCCGCTTACGCCCTGCGCCTGGCGGCTCTTATCGCCGCTGCCGCCTTCGGCACTTCCGTCGGCGTGACGCGCGTCGTCGTGAACGGGCGCGAGGGCTCCATCGCCGGGGCCAACGTGCTGTCTCTGGAGTTCGGGCGCATCCCCTTCACCATGGGCGCCATGGCGAAAATCCGCAGCGGCGAGTTCTCCGCGCCGGCCACCGAATGCGACCCGGCAACGCTGTTCGATATGCTGCACCTGACTCACATCGCCGCCAATATCGACGGCGAGGGCAACCTGCAGCCCGTCGAGCCGCTGGCCGTGGAGCTGTCGGTTCCCTACACCCCCGTGGCAGAGGACACACGTCCCTTGCCGGAAGATCTTCGCGGCATGCTGCACGCCGACATCGTGAGCGACTTGGACGTCATGAGCGAGCAGGACGCCGAACTGGGGGCCCGCTACCGCGCCATCATGGAGGAGAAGGACGACTCGCTGCTTCTGGCCGTGGCCCAGCTGGAGGATATCGTGGCCGAGACGAGCGCCACCGCGGCGGCCGATGTCGTGGCCGACGACCTCGCCCAGCCTTCGGAGCCGCGCCGCATCCTGTACTGCGAGAACGTCTTCGCCCGCTATCTGACGAGCCTCGTGGAAAGCGACCCGTCCGTGCGCTACGTGCGCGCCTCGGACATCGGTCAGGCGGCCCGCTCGTCGCTCTCGCGCATCTACCGCGACATGGGCGATTTGGATGCGGCCGAGGCCCAGGCCCGCGCCTGCATCGAACTGGCCCCCACGAGCGCCCCGGCCTACAACGACCTCATCACCTGCTTCGCCGAGGGTGACCACTACGATCGGATCATCGACGTGGCCCGGGAGGCCCTGCGCGTGGCCGTCACTGGCAACGATATCGCCTACGTGTACTACCGGCTGGCCTTCGCCTACTGGCAGACGGGCCGTCTGCCCGAGGCTTTGGCCTGCTACCTGCGCGTGCCGGAGGCAAGCCCCATGGGCGAGGCCGCCCTGCGCGAACGCAACGACTTGGTGAGCGAGATGGGCAACAGCGTGCCCGGCAGCGACTGGGACCCTGTGGCCTGCCTGCGCACGGCCGGCGTGCCCCTGGCGCCCTTGGACGACGTGATGGAAGTGGTGGGCCGCGCGCTCATCGAGCTGTGTGACGCCAACATGCCGCTGGCCGCCGCTCCCCTGGCGAGCCTCGTGGCGAGCACCCAGCGCAACGATATCCTCCACGCCGTAGCCGCCAGCCTCCGCCAAGGGGTGTAGAGGATCCCTAACTTAGGCTGTCCTCGATAAGGGATAGGAGCTCCTGCTGGGTGTGGATGCCTAACTTGCGGTAGAGGTTCTTGCGATGGGTGTTCACGGTGTTTCGAGAGATGAACAGCGTCTTCTCGATATAACCTACGTCGCGGCCACGGGCCAGCAGCATGAATATCTCGTACTCGCGCTCCGTGAGGCCGAAGGCGGCGGCCACATCACGGCAACGGTCGTCCAGCGACTCGTGGGACAGCTTCAGCAACCGCGGGGAAAGCAGGAGCAGGGTGCGCTCGGGCAGCACGAAGACGTAGGCGACCACAAGCACCGTGACGGCAGCAAACCCCACATAAGGCAGAAGCTCGGCGCCGATGTGGCCCGCGGCGTACCACTGCATGAGCTTCGCCGCCGCGAACCCGCAGGGCAGCGCCAGGAACTGAAGCCCGAAGACGCAGCCGATGACCCGGCGCGGAGCTAGCTTGCGCATGAACACCACGGCCCAGGCGAGAATCCACATGGTAGCGCTGATGAGCGCATAGGCCACATACACCACCGCGTAGGAGAAGAACAGGTGGTGATAGGACAGCGGCAGCGCCACCGATCCCATCACGGCCAAGGCGAAGGCAGCGCGGTAGAACAGCTCCATGCGGTAGGCCCGCCAGCGCTCCATCAATCCCAAAATGACGCCCATGACGAGAATGGCCGCCCCCAGCACGCAAACATAGACGAGCCAGAACAGCCCCTCGTCCAACGGCTCGCTCGTCATGACCACATTGCAGGTCCACACGAACTCGACAGTGAAGGCGAAGCAGAAAAGCGCCCCGGACAGCCGTGCCGTCACGTGATCCGAACCGACGTCCGCGCCCGCGGGTACCGTCGGGCGCATCGTGGACGCTGGACGAATCGCAACCGCGGATACTATCTCGGACAGCTCGTCACCGAACCCGCGCAAGCACCACCACGACAGCAGCGGCAACACTCCGGCGAGCGCGCCCTTGGCCACCGCCCCCATGAACCCCACAGCCACGAAGGGAACCCATTGCACGCAGAGCGCCGCGCACAGCGCCACGAGAATCTCCCGCATGTCGAAAACGGCGACGACCGATCCCCAGGCCAGGGTGAAGACGGCGATGAAACAGCCGGCGCCCGCTCCGAGCACCGTGGCGAGAAGCCACATGCCCGGACCGTTGGAGGTGGCCAGGGCGCTGAGGGCCACCCCGCCCACGGCGCAGGCCGCCCCGAGCACGGCAGCGGCGGCCAGGAAGCGGCGCCAACGACGCGGACGTCCCTCCCCTTCCTCGGCAACCCGTTTGCGGGGGCCGGGCCAGAGCGCTGCGACGATGAGCCCCGCCACCGCCAGGACGCACGCGGCGACGAAGAACGGATCGCGCACGACTCCGCCGCCATAGATTACGGTGTCGCGCAGAAGCCCCTCGAAGCAAATGAGCAGGTTCGTCCAAGAAACGAAGGCGGCGAGCCCGACAAGCAGCCGCGCCTTCGCACCATCGAGCGTCACAACGAGAAAGGGCTCGCGTGTCGGCGCGGCGACATTCGGCGCCCCGGCCATACATCTTCCGCTTTTCCCCTCCCGCTCTTCCATGTCCGGAACCTCATCGCTGCTTTGCGTCTCAGCCATGATTCGCGCCTCCCTCGCCCGTTCCATCCATTGGCTCCCCTCGCCATTATACGTCGTGCACCCGTGCGGGGCTGAAATTTTCTTGCGCAATCTACCAGGGAAAATGGAAAATTCACCTTCTCGTGGTGAGGGAGATTTGTCCCATTTCACCACCTCGTCGGTATGGATGGGAGCCGCTGGGCCGTGCATAGTTGATTGCGGCCGCGCCGGAAAGGCGGCCACGAACCGAGATCGCGCGAGAACCTGGTCGTGCAGATCTGAGAAACCGAAGGAAAGGGGATGGGACGATGACGAACCATCATGACGACGGCCTGCGCGGGCGCATTCCGCTCAGCCGCCGCAACTTCCTGGCCGGGGCCGGCGTACTCGCCATGGGCGCCGCCAGTGCCGGCATGATCGCCGGATGCAGCCCGGCACCTGCCGCCGAGAGCGACGCTCCGGCCAAGGGCGGCGCGGCCATGGCCGAGACCGGGGCTGCCGCAGCCGCCACGGGCAACGAGGGCAAGACCATGGGCGAGGTGCTCGGCGCCGGCTGGCTCGGCGAGGAGCCGGAGATCGCCGATGACGCCATCGCCAGCGTGACCGACGCGGACATCGTCGTCTGCGGCGCGGGCCACGCCGGCACCGCCGTGGCCCGTCGCGCCAGCGAGCTGGGGAAGAAGGTCGTGGTCGTGGAGATGCAGCCCGAGGACACCTTCAGTGCGCTCGGCAACGACATCGGGCATTTGAACTCCTCCTGGCAGGTCGACCGGGTGGGCATTCCGGAGTACTCCGTCGTCGACTTCATGAACGAGTACCAGATGTACGCCGCCGGCCGCGCCCAGCCGACGCTGATCTCCCAGTTCGCCAATCGCTCCGGCGAGGCCCTCGACTGGTTCATCGACGGTTACACCGAGCAGGAGAAAGACGAGCTCATTCCGCTCAACTGGCCGGTGGTGGACGGGTACCAGTACAAGAAGAACGGCTTCACCTCCTACGTGGGCACCTGCCAGTTCGGCGGCTCGGTGGGCATGACCGACGCCGTGAAGCGCTCCCAGGACAAGGCGAAGGCCGCCGGGGCCCAGTTCGTGTTCGGCCAGGCCGGCGTGCGCCTCGTGCACAACGAGGACGGCACCGAGGTAACCGGCCTTATCGCCAAGGACTCCAACACCGGTGAGTACCACCAGTACAATGGCGACGCCGTGGTGCTGGCCTGCGGCGACATCGGCAGCAACTCCGCCATGTACAACGCCATCTGCCGCGAGAACTACGAGCTGGGCGAGTACAAGGACTGCGCGGCCATGTCCGGTCGCGACGGCAGCGGCATCGCCATGGGCATGCGCATCGGCGCCAAGGTGGAGATTGCCACCGGCGGCGACATGGGCAGCCATGCCTTCATCCCGCTGTCCCCCATGGAGGGCATTGAGTGCCTGTGGCTCAACAAGTACGGCGAGCGCTACTGCAACGAGGCCTTCGGAGGCCCGCTTCTGTCCGGCTGCGCCGGAGCCCGCGAGCCGGGCGACCGAGCCTATCTTATCTGGGGCGGCGATTGGAAGGAAGTGTTCCTGAACCAGCTGGCGGGGCACCTCGCCCCCAAGGAATGGGACGCCGAGACCGTCGCGAACATGGAGGCCACCATGGAGGCGGCCATCGGCTCGGGCGCCGAGGGCGACGACACCTCCGGCAAGTTCCTCTACTGCGCCGACACCCTGGAGGAGCTCTGCGACTTCATGGGCATGGAAGAGGGCGTGAAGGCCAACGCACTGGCCGCCGTGGAGAAGTGGAACGCCGCCGGCGACGCGGGTGCGGACACCGAGTTCGGCCGCGACCCCGAGACCATGTGGCCCATTAAGCAGGGCCCCTTCTACGGCTACCCCTGCGGCAAGCGCATCGGCGGCGGCTCGCTCGTGGCCACCTCGGGCCTGCTCGTTACCGGGCGCCAGCAGGTGCAGGGCCAGGGCTTCGAGCCCATCAAGGGCCTGTTCGCCTGCGGCAACAATTCCGGCGGCCGCTTCCCCATGGGCTACAACGGCATCATGAACGGCGTATCCATCGGCATGTGCCTGTGCCTCGGCTACACCCTGGGCGAGTTTTTGGCCACCGAGGACTTCGACCGCTACTGCACCCTGGGTGCCGGCAACGCCGACATCAAGCAGTCCGACAAGGGTATGCAAGGACCGCCTCCCGGCCAGGGCGGCCCCGGTGGTGAGGGCGGTGCCCCTGCCGAGGGCGGTGCCCCTGCCGAAGGCGGCGCTCCTGCCGGCGACGGCGGCGCACCCGCAGAGGGCGGCCCGACAGGCGGCGGCGCCCCAGCCTAGGCGGAACAACGCTGACATCACCCGACATTCCCCCGTTAAAAAAGTGTCGGGATGCGCCCAAGGAAAGCAGCGAGGATCCGACAGGTGCCTGCATCTGTGCTGAAAAGCGGCTGAGCGTACTTCGTTACGCGAAGGCAAGCTTTGAAGTGCAGAGGCAGGTGCCTGTCGGATCCGCAGCGTCAGGCTTAAATTAGAAGCCGAAAGCTTCTAATTTAAGCATAGAAAAGAATCTCGTTGTAGGTGGGCACCGGCCAGGCTTCGCGCTCGACGATGATCTCCATGGCGTCAACGGCCGCGCGCAGGGCGTCCATCACGGGGATGATCTCGTGGGCGTTCATGTCCGCGCGCTTCTGCTGATCCTCCACTTCCAGAGAGGCGTAGTGCAGCTCATGCAGCTTCTCCAGCTGGCGGTTGATCTCGGCGGCGCCGGCCACGAGCTTCTCCAGCTTGTCCTTCATGAACGACGTGTCGCCCTCCGGAAGCACATTCTTGATGGCCGTGATGCCGTTGGCGAGCTTGGCGGCATAGCGGTTGATGGCCGGCAGGTAATCGCGGCGCACCAGACGCTTCATGGCACGGATCTCGATGTTCATGATCTTGTTGTACTTCTCCAGCTTCACCTCGTAGCGGGAGCGAACCTCGTCCTCGGTGAGCACGCCGAACTCGCCGAACAAATCGATGGACTTCTGGTCGACCAGGCACGGCAGCGCATCGGCCGTGGTGCGGTGATTGGCCAGGCCGCGGCGTTCGGCCTCCTTCTCCCACTCGGCAGAGTAGCCGTCGCCGTTGAAGATGATGCGCTCGTGGTCGCGCAGGGTTCGCTTGATGTAGTCGATGGCGGCCGCCTCGAACTCCTCGCCGGTCTTGCCTTCCATCTGGTCGGCGAATTCCTTCAACGACTTAGCCATGGCCGTATTCAGTACCATGTTCACGTCGGAGAGGTTCTGGGCGGACCCGGGCATGCGGAACTCGAACTTGTTGCCGGTAAACGCGAAGGGGCTCGTACGGTTGCGGTCGGTGTTGTCCTTGATGAAGTTCGGCAGCACGTCCACACCGAGGTCCATGGACACGCGCTCGGCCGAGGTGTAGTCGTGATCGCCGATGAGCGCATCGACGATGGCGCCCAGCTCATCGCCGAGGAACATGGACACGATGGCCGGCGGTGCCTCGTTGGCGCCCAGGCGATGGTCGTTGCCGGCGCTCGCCGCCGACATGCGCAAGAGCTCCTGGTACTCGTCGACTGCCTCGATGACGCCGGTGAGGAACACGAGGAAGCGAAGGTTCTCCATGGGGTTCTCGCCCGGATCGAGCAAGTTGCGGCCACCGGCGGAAATGGACCAGTTGTTGTGCTTGCCCGACCCATTGATGGACTCGAAGGGCTTCTCGTGCTGCAGGCATACCAGGCCGTAGTGGCTGGCCAGAAGCTTCATCTTCTCCATGGTGAGCAGGTTCTCGTCCACCGCTCGGTTCGTCTCGGCGAAGATGGGCGCCAGCTCGTGCTGGGCCGGAGCCACCTCGTTGTGCTTGGTCTTCGCGGAAATGCCCAGCGCCCACAGCTCATCGTCGAGCTCCTTCATGAACTCGTTCACCGTGGGGCGAATGGCGCCGAAGTAGTGCTCCTCCAGCTCCTGGCCCTTCACCGGCGGATAGCCGAACAGCGTGCGGCCCGTGAGCATGATGTCGAGGCGCTTCTCATAGTCCTTCTCGGAGATGAGGAAGTACTCCTGCTCGGCGCCGAGGGTGGTGGTCACGCGGTCGGACGAATCGTCGCCGAACAGATCGAGCACGCGGCGTCCCTGGGTCTCGATGGCCTTCATGGAGCGCAGAAGCGGCGTCTTCTTGTCGAGCGCCTCGCCGGTGTAGCTGCAGAAGGCCGTGGGGATGCAGAGCACCTCGTCCTTGATGAAGGCGTAGGAGGTGGGATCCCACGCGGTGTAGCCGCGGGCCTCGAAGGTGGCGCGCAGGCCGCCGGAGGGGAAGCTGGAGGCGTCGGGCTCGCCCTGGATGAGCTCCTTGCCGGAGAAGGTCATGATGGCGCAGCCGTCATCGGTGGGATCGATGAAGCTGTCGTGCTTCTCGGAGGTGATGCCCGTCAGCGGCTGGAACCAGTGAGTGTAATGGGTAGCGCCCTTCTCGATGGCCCACTCCTTCATGGCATGGGCGACGACGTTGGCCACGTCCTCGTTTAAGGGCGCGCCCTCCTTGATGGTCTTCATCAGCTGCTTGTAGGTGGTCTTCGGCAGACGCTCGCGCATCACATGCTCGTTGAACACCATGGAGCCGTACAGATCGGTCACTTTCGACATAACGGGTTCGCTCCTCACTCGGGTCGATGATCGGAATAAGATACCACGTCGGAGCCACCGCAACGGCTGCACCCGGCACGTTCCAAGTTAATGGCGCATTGTTTCGAGGAGTTTTCTGGTAAGCGAAACCGACGTTACGAAAGGGGCGGTTCGTTTTCACGCCCCACGCAAAACGACCCCGCCGAGGCAGGGTCGTTGAGGAATTAAGATCGCGCTCGACAAATGGCAGCGCGTATTCGGCGCAACACGACGGTGTGCCTAGGGTGCAGCTAATCGATATGTTTCCCGTAGCGTTCCTCGGTGATCTCGTCCAGGGTGCGGCCCTGGGTGTTGGGGCACCAGATGACGCCCACCACGAGCGACACCAGAAGGAAGCCGCACATGATGATGCCGGCAGTCACGAAGCCCGCCGGGGTTTCCACGCCGAGGCCCGCCACGGCCACGAGCGACCAGATGCCCAGCACGCCGCGCACCAAAAAGAACATGATGCCCTGCACGCCGCCGCGATACAGCGTCGGGAACAGCTCCGTCGACCACAGCGCATAGAAGCACTGGGCCGAGAAGCCGGCTGAGATGCCCCACAGCGCCACGAACACCCACAGAAGCCAGCCCCAGCTATCGGCCGTGCCCGCTTCCAGCTGCATGCCGAAGAACACCATGACCACCCAGGCCGCCAGCGCCATCACGGCCGTGGCCGCGAACAGGATGCGATGCGGGATCTTGTCGCCGAACTTCGAGAAGATGGCAAGCGAACCCACCGCCGTGAGGATCCACATGACCGCCTGTAGAAGCGAGATGGTCGTGTCGTCCAAATGCCCGGCCGCCGCGTACATGTAGGGCATGAACTGGCCCATGGTGCCGGCCACAATGTTCCACGTCAGGTACACCGCCACCAGGAACACGATAGACTTCACGTTCACCGAATTGGTCAGCGCGCGGCCCATCATCTGGATGAAGGTGTCGCGCTTGCCCTCAGCCGCGGACTGCTTTTCCGTCCAGTCCTTCGACTCCTCCAGCTTGCGCTGCAGATTCCACGCGATGAGCGCCACCACGAACAGGATGAGGAACAACAGACGCATGGCGAACAGGCCGTCGAAGGGCCCGTAGGTGCCCGCCGGCAGAAGCGCGCCATCCGGCCCGAAGGTGGGGAAGATGAACGAGAACAAAAGCGCGATGAGGAAGATGACCGCCGGGCCGCAGGACCAGGCGAACTGGCTGATGCCGATGTTGGCGGCGCGGCTCGTGGAGGAGGACATCTCGGAGATGTAGCTCCACGACGACGGTACGCCGGCGCCCACGGACAGGCCGGAAATGACGATGCCGGCGCAGAGCATGGGCAGGTTCACCGCGCACATAATGAGGAAGACGCCCGTGGCGTACACGAGCAGGTTATAGGTGTAGATGAACTTGCGCCCGAAGCGGTCGGCCAGAAAGCCGCCGATGAGCGCGCCCACCGCCGCGCCGAAGGCATTCGCGCCCACGGCGCCCAAGATGGACACCCACACGTTGTCGAAGTTGAAAGCAATCGCCCAGGCCGCCAGCGCCACACCCGAGGCCACGATGCAGCCGGAGTCGAGGAAGTTGGTGAGTGATACGGCGATGGTGCCTTTTTTCTCTTGGGACAGAGCCATAGTTTTGCAGACCCTTTCTTAGTTGCTTAGTTGTCGGTCGCCGAAGCCGCGGGGAAATCCAGCATGGCCTCGTTGATCTTGACGTTGAACTCGCGGCCGATCTGCCGCAGCCCCTCGTCGGTGATGGTGTTCAGGAATTCGCCCGAGCCGCCGTTCATGGCGCGGGCGCGCCCGTAGATGTCGGCGGCCTTCTCGATGGTGTGCAGAAGCCCGAAGGTACTATCGAAGTCGGCGCCGGAGACGAACAGGCCGTGACTCGCCCACACCACCGCGTCGAAGGTCTTCATCTGCTCGGAGGTGGCCCGGGCGATGTCGGCCCCACCGGGCACCATCCAGGGCACCACGCCGACGCCAGCCGGGAACACGACGACGCACTCGGTCATGGCCTTCCACAACACGCGCGTGAACGTGCGCGCGTCCAGCGGCAACAGGCAGGAAAGCGCGATGATGTTGGTGGGGTGCGCATGGTAGATGACGCGGCAGGCGCCGTCGGTGGCTGCAGCGCGCACGGCGTGGTTCATGACGTGGGTCGGGAACTCGGACGTGGGACGGCCCCCGTCGTCGAGGCCCCACACGATGCGGTAGGCGTCGCCGGCCGCGGACAGTTCCACAATGCCGATGTTGCGAGAGGGATCGGACGCCACATTGCGCATGTAGTTGCCGGTGCCAGTGACGAGGAAGTACACACCGCCCATAGTCGGCGCCTCAACGCCGAGGGGCGTCCAAGGACGCGGCTCCTTGTCGAAGAACTTGCGGGCGGTATCCACATCCTCGGGACGCAGGCGGTAGCTGAGGTTGCCGCCGTTGCGCTCGTGCCAGCCCTGCTCCCAGCCATCGTTGCACAGGCGCACGAACCCGCGCACGAACCCCAGCTGCTCCATGGCCACGCCGGACACCGCCCCGCGCGCCGTGTCGATGCCTTGGGAAAGCATCTCCTGTGCCTGATCGAAAAATGCCATATCGTTGCTCCTTGCTTGAAACTCCTCGGGGGCGAGACCTTGGTTGAGCTACATGCGCTCGGGCAGGACCTTGGCCTCGTAGGCGGCCACGGCCGGGTACAGCTCGCCATCGAGCGGGCAGCCGGCGCGGCGGCAGTACTCGTCCCACACGGCACCGAAGGGCATGCTCTTCGCCTGCTCGGCCAGCATCATCTTCTCGGTGAACTGGTAGGTGTCCTGCAGCTCCTTCAGGCGCTCGCCCGGCTGCAGCAGCGCGTAGAGCAGCGACTTTTCCATGGCGCGCGTGCCCGTGGCCCAGGCGCCCACGCGATTGATGGAGGCGTCGAAGAAGTCGAGGCCGATGATGACCTTCTCCCAGGCGCCGGGGATGTGGGCGATTTCCATGGCCACTTCCTTGGTGGGGTCGTCGAAGAGCACCACGTGGTCGGAGTCCCAACGCACCGGGCGCGTCACGTGCAGCGGCACCTTGTCGAAGAACAGCAGCAGGGCGGAAAGCTTATCGGCCACGTTCTCGGTGGGATGGAAATGACCCAGATCCAGCAGATCGTACACGCCGGGGTGCGTGGCGGCGTAGGCCAGGTAGAACTCGTTGGAGCCCACGGTCATCGACTCCAGACCGATGCCGAACACCTTCGACTCGCAGGAGTCGATGACGCGGTCGTACTTCTCGGCGTAAATCTCGTCGAGCGAATCGCGCAGGCGCTCGCGCAGGCCATAGCGGTCTCCGGGCACGTCCTTCAGGCCGTCGGGGATCCAGATGTTGCAGAGCGTCTGGTCATCGAGCGCCTCGCCGATCTGCTGGGAGATCTTGCGGCAGGCCTTGCAGTGGCGGATCCAGAAGTCGCGCGTCGCCTTATCGGGCGAGGACAGCGACAGCTCGTTGTTCATCATGGGGTGGCCGAAGATGGTGGGGTTGAAATCGATGCCGTAGCCGTGCGCCTTCGCCCACGCGACCCAGGGCTCGAAGTGCTTGTACTCGATGGCGTCGCGGTCGACCCAGGGGTTCTCGTCGGTGAAGACGGCGTAGGAGGCGTGCAGATTGATGCGCTTGGCGCCGGGCACGAGGGCCATGGCGGCCTCGAAATCGGCGGTCAGCTCTTCGAAGGAGCGGGCGCGGCCGGGGTAGTTGCCCGTGGTCTGGATGCCGCCGGAGAGGCCCCCTTCCTGGTCGAAGCCGAGCACGTCGTCGCCCTGCCAGCAGTGCACCGAGATGGGCTTGGCGGCCAGCTTCTCCATCACCGCCTCGGTGTCGATGCCGAGGGCGGCGTACTCCTCGCGGGCCAAATCGTACATGGTAGTCATCGGGTTTCCTTTCTGTTCACCAGTATCTAGAAGCTCTTGCTGTAAATCGTCGGGGTCGGAATCGCCCATCACGGCTCCACCTTCTGCACGTCGAAGGACTCGGCGATGGCGGCGCGCACGGCCTTGAGGTGCGGGAACACCCCGTCGGCGAGCATCTGCACGGCCAGGTTGCCGAGCGCGGTGCCTTCCACGGGGCCGGCGTACACGGGAATGCCGCATACTTCGGCGGTGCGGCGGTTCAAGTGGCCGTCCCGGCAGCCGCCGCCGACAATGTTGATGGACGCGTACTCGTGGCCGGCCAGCTGCGAAAGACCTTCCACGGCCTCGCGATAGCACAGCGCCAAGCTCTCGTACACGCAATGCATCAGCTCGCCCAAAGTCTCGGGCACGGGCTGCCCCGACTCCTCGCATGCCGCGCAAATTTCCTCGATCATGGAATCGGGCGAGAGGAACCTCTCGTCGTTCACGTTCACAATGGAGGCCGTCACTCCGGCGGCCTCGGCCTCGTCGGCGGCCTTGATGAGGTCGGCGAATCCTACCTCGTGCCCCAGGCCCTCGACGCGCATGTACTGGTGCAGGCGCCCCTTGCGGATGGCCTTCTCGTCCACCACGTAGGTGATGCCGTTCAGCTCGCGGCGAATGGACTGGATCATCCACAGCCCCATGATATTCTTCAGGAAGCGATAGCGGAAGTGGTAGCCACCCTCGTTGGTAAAGTTTTCGCGGAAGGCCGCCTCGGCGCAGATGGGGCTGCGGTTCTCCACGCCGAGCAGGCTCCACGTACCCGAGGAGAGGAACACCGCCGGCAAATCGCAGGCGGGCACGGCCAGATAGGCGCTGCCTGTGTCATGGGTGGCCGGCAGCACCACGCGCGTGTCGTAGCCGATGGCGCGGGCGATCTCGGGGCGCACGGGCCCCAAGCACGCGCCGGCGTGGGTGACGTTGCGGAACAGCCGGCGAGGAATGTCGAAGGCCTCCATGACCGTCTCGTCCCATGCGCCAGTCTCCGCATTCAGAAGGCCGGTGGTGGAGGCATTGGTGTACTCGATGGCCTTCTCCCCCGTGAGCAGGAAGTTCAAGTAGTCGGGAATCATGAGGAACGAGTCGGCCGCAACAAGCTGCTCGGGATGCTCGCGCTGAAGTGCCAGCAGCTGGTAGATGGTGTTGAAGGGCTGGCGCTGCAGGCCGCAGCGGCGGTACAGCTCCTCGGGGGCCATGATGGCATCGGCCACCTCGTACATGCCAGCCGTACGGGAGTCGCGGTAGGCCACGGCATCGCCCACCAGGTTGTCCTCGGCATCCAGCAGCACG
>OLSC01001244.1_pt1 | contig 24722 bp, 26 predicted proteins | sample 1672881 | NCBI WGS metagenome assembly OLSC01 (sample SAMEA3136733, study PRJEB25190) | human gut metagenome | biome: human gut; feature: human-associated habitat; material: faeces | place: Austria | collected 2013
CTGTTTATCCTGATAAAATTAAATGCTTATCTTGAAAAATTTTCAAATCAAAAGTTACTATTTATGATATTTGGAAGTTTTTTAGTGAATAATCGCCTTACAACTATTTTTTATGACATGTTTTAAAGTAACGCCCCTTTGGCATTTTGGGATAGTGCATGTTTCAGCACTTAATGCGCAAGAAGGCTTTACGCAGTTTGATAGTTATTTTTACGATTGTTACCCAAATAACATTCCGTTATTTCTATTTGAATTAGGCGTGTTACATTTATTTAAATGACTAGGCATTAGCAATGATTACATAGCACGTATGCTTGTTAACATTGGTTTTGTGCAATTATCACTCATTTGTTGGTATGTCTTTATTAAACGCTGCGATGGGATGGTGCGAGCGAAAGAATCAGCAATGATCTCTATTGCTCATCAAGGGATCATTTTAATTCCCATGGCCGTCTTCTTGCCTAAATTCTTTGATACTTTTGGAGATAACTTTGGATTGATTAAGAATTTATTTGAAACAGAGATGCCGAATGGATTATAGGGTGTGATGTTTGCTCAACTGTTATGAGATATAATCACAGCGATTGTGACGGTCATGATCGCCCTTCGTCCGCTCAACGAATTAAAACAATTAGAAAAAGAACAAGAACAGATTGCGGGAAAAATTGAAAAAACAACATTAAAACCGACTATGGAAGGATAGTGCAAAGGCGCTAGGATTAATCATCTTAGCTCTTTTATTTTTGAAAAAAAGGGACAATCCATTTCAAAAGTTAATTTTTTCAATCTGTAATAGGTTGACTTAAAATTTGGAGATGTTATAATTTATCTCGCCGATTATTAAAAAGTAAAAAAAATGTCGAAGGAATATCAAGAATCTATCAAGCTAAAGAGAGGTTAGATGAAATTCTTAACGTCGTATTTGATTCTTATTAGACATGAAAATATATTGATCAAGTGAAGATTGATGTTGTATTAAGACTGAAAAAATTAAAGAAGTGAGAGATAAAGGATTGATTGATTTAATCAGTCATGAAAGGGCGTAGCGTATGACAACTAATGTACAATCGATTAAACAAATGATTGAAAAAGTAGGACATTTAAGTCCATTTGAGCTAAAAGATGAATTAATTCATCTAGCACAAAAAGCAGAAAATAAAGTGGGACGTCCGATGTTAAATGCGGGCCGAGGAAATCCAAATTGGACAGCAGCCACACCTCGTCAAGCCTTTTTTACCTTTGGTCAATTTGCTGTTGAAGAAACACAACGTGTTTGGTGTGAGAAAGATTTAGCGGGGATGCCGGAACAAGCCGGTATTTATGAACGTTTCAAAAGATATAGTGAAGTGTATGCGGAAGCACCAGGAATGACCTTGTTAAAAGAAATCATTGAATATGGAATCCAAAAACATGGATTTAACGAGGATGAGTGGGTTTATGAATTGACGGATGCTATTATTGGTGATAATTATCCAGTGCCGGATCGTATGCTCGTTCAAACAGAACAAGTAGTCAAAGATTATATTGTCAAAGAAATGGGAGGCAATTTGTTGACTTCAACACATGATTTATATGCCGTTGAAGGTGGGACTGCGGCCATGTGCTATATTTTTGACTCGTTAATGGCCAATCGTATTTTAAAACAAGGAGATAAAATTGCTTTATTCGTCCCGATTTTCACTCCATATGTTGAAATCGCAGGATTACCGAATTATGATTTTGAAATTGTTAAAGTATATGCCTCAGAAGTCAATGAGGATGGTCGTCATACATGGCAGTATCCAAAAGAAGAGTTAGATAAATTAGCTGATCCAAGTATTAAATTAGCCTGTATCGTGAATCCAAGTAATCCTGCATCTGTTGCAATTAATGATGAATCGATGGATTACTTAAAAGCAGTCGTTGAAGAAAAAAATCCTTATTTGATGATTGTAACAGATGATGTATATGGAACATTCTGCGATGATTTTAAATCGTTAATGATGACGATGCCTTATCACACCTTAGGCGTTTATTCGTATTCAAAATACTTTGGGGTAACAGGATGGCGTTTAGGTGTGATTGCGCTAGCACAAGAAAATGTCTTTAATGATTTAGTCAAACAGTTACCAGAAGATGAAAAGAAAATCTTACGTAAACGATATAAAGCCTTAACGGTGACACCAGATCAGATTCCATTTATTGATCGTATTGTAGCAGATAGTCGTCAGGTCGCTTTAAATCATACAGCTGGCTTATCAACGCCACAGCAGGTTCAAATGGCGTTCTTCTCGATTTTTGCTTTACTTGATCAAGAAGAGACGTATAAAAATCAGACAAAAGAGATTTGTCGTCGACGTAAGGAATTAATTTATGCACAGCTTCCATCTCTTGCTGAAAAACAGGATCGTTATACGACTTCTTACTATAATCAAATTGACTTATTAGTCTGGGCGCGTCTTCAATATGGAAATGAATTTGTGAGTTACCTTTTAGATCACTATCATCCACTCGAATTTTTATTTGAATTAGCAGCCCGTTATGGAATTGTGTTATTAAATGGAAGTGGATTTGAGGGACCGACTTGGTCGATTCGTGTATCGTTAGCCAATTTAAAGGATGAAGATTATACTGAAATTGGACAAGCCATTGGTGAGTTATTTGAAGATTATGCAACAAAATGGAAAGCACAGGGAACGACTCTTTCCACGATTGAAAGTGAAGGCAAAATTGAATCATTCATGTGGTAAAGAAAAAATCTAGTCAAGATAAATTGACTAGATTTTTTTTATGAATGGTTAGTATCGAGCAAGAAAGAGGGAATCGAGATAAAAAGGCCAAGTTGAAGGCCCTATCGCCGCCTTTCAGATGCAAAATTGATGAAATCAGCTTCAAACATTAAATTTCTTTTGTCAATGAAAAGTTAGAGGAATTAAATTTAAAATAGTCCTCTTTTTTTAATTACTTTTCGTAATTTTTAGATATAATGAAGTTATATCCATAAAGATAAGGGGAATTAAAATGGAACTGAAAGAACTAAAGGAAAGAATGTCTCATCAAAAGTTATATTATTGTAATCACGATGAGTTAATCAAAGAACAAACCATTTGTCTTGAGCGGTTATATGATTTTAATCAAACACGTCCGTCTGAGCATGAAAAGCGACTGGCTTTATTAAAGAAAATGTTTGCAAGTATCGGCGAGAATTGTTATATCGAACCGCCACTTCGTGCAAACTGGGGAGGAAAACATGTTCATTTTGGAGACGGTGTGTATGCAAACTTTAATTTAACACTTGTTGATGATTGTGAAATTATCGTCGGTAATCATGTGATGTTTGGGCCTAATGTCACCGTGAGTGCGGGAACTCATCCCATTCATCCTGAGTTAAGACGTAAGCAAGCTCAATATAATCTTCCGATTAAAATTGGAAACAATGTGTGGATTGGAGCAAATGCCGTTGTCTTACCAGGCGTGAGTATTGGTGATAACACGGTCATTGGAGCGGGAAGTGTCGTCACAAAAAATATTCCTGCCAATGTGGTAGCTGTTGGAAATCCTTGCCGTGTTTTACGAGAAATTAATGAACAAGATTTGACCTACTATCATCGAGATATGATCATTGATATTGATTAACACCTAATGAAACCTTATCCATTTTAGATAAGGTTTTTTTACACTGAATATTAGAAAATGACAGATGTGATAAGAGCGTTTTTATAGTAAAATATATCCAGGAAATGAGGTTCTTAAGAATCCAATCTCTAGATAGAAAGAAGACAGAGAAGTAAAAGATGAGGAGCAAAAAGATGAAAACATTTGAAGTGAAAGAAGAATTCTTAGTGGATGGAAAGCCAACTAGAATAATGTCGGGAGCGATTCATTATTTTAGAATAATGCCCGATCATTGGGAGCATAGCTTATATAATTTGAAGGCGTTAGGATTTAATACGGTGGAGACTTATGTTCCGTGGAATCTTCATGAAATGCGTGAAGGGCAGTTTGATTTTACTGGAGGTAAAGATTTAGTGTCGTTTGTGAAAAAGGCCGAAGAAATCGGACTGATGGTTATTTTAAGACCCGGACCTTATATTTGTGCGGAGTGGGAAAATGGGGGATTGCCTGCTTGGTTACTTAATTATCATGACATGAAAATTCGTTGTGATGATGAGTTGTTTTTAGAAAAGGTCGAAAATTATTTCAAGGTGCTATTACCGTTAATTGTGCCATTACAAGTGACAAAAGGCGGACCCGTTATCATGGTGCAAGTTGAGAATGAATACGGGTCATTTAGTAATGATAAATTGTATTTGCGTGCTTTGAAAAAGATGATTGAAGACGCAGGAATTGACGTGCCATTGTTTACATCTGACGGGGCATGGGAGCAGGCATTGATGTCAGGAACCTTAATTGAAGAGGAGGTATTGGTAACGGCAAACTTTGGGTCACGAGGGAATGAAAATTTTGATGTCTTGCAATCCTTTATGGAAAAGCATGATAAAAAGTGGCCATTGATGTGTATGGAATTTTGGTGTGGGTGGTTTAATCGTTGGAATGAAGATATTATTTTGCGCGACGCTGATGAGGTGATGACGTGTATGAAAGAATTATTACAACGTGGGAGTTTGAACCTGTATATGTTTCATGGGGGAACAAACTTTGGATTTATGAATGGTTCTTGTGCTGGGAAAATTGGGAATTTACCACAAGTCACCTCGTATGATTATGATGCCTTCTTAACAGAATGGGGAGATCCAACGAAAAAATATGAAGCAGCACAAGAATTGTTAAAAGAATTATTTCCAGATATGATTCAGCAAACACCTAAATTAAGAACAAAAAAAGATTACGGGCTCATTCCACTAAAACGTAAAGTGTCATTATTTAAGACATTATCTTCGTTAGGGAAAAGTGAGCAAAGTATTTGGCCCAAAACATTTGAACAATTAGGGAGTGGTTATGGGTACGTCTTGTATCAAACAAAGGTGATCGGTTCTACCAATTCAGAGCGTATCAAATTAGTAGATACAAGTGATCGTGTTTCGGTGTATGTAGACGAAGTCTTTTATTTAACACAAACACAAGAAGAAATCGGAACCGAATTTAATCTTCCACTTCAAGGGGAACATGAATTGTCCTTGTTAGTCGAAAATATGGGACGTAATAATTATGGGGCAAGGCTGTTAGCTCCTACTCAACGAAAAGGAATTCGTGGAGGTGTGATGGTGGATCATCATTTTGAAACAGAGTGGGTGCAATATGCTTTGTCATTTGAAACGATTGGTGACGTGGATTTCACAAAAGGATGGATTCCAAATACACCAGCATTTTATGAATATGAATTTGAAGCACACGAATGTGAAGATACATTTTTAGATTGTAGCACGCTTGGAAAAGGGGTTGCCTTTATCAATGACTTCAATCTCGGTCGATACTGGTCAGTAGGACCGATTCAATATTTATATATTCCAGGGCCTCTTTTAAAAGTAGGGATTAACAAATTGGTTCTTTTTGAAACAGAAGGTGTTGTAGCTGAAAGGATTGCGCTAAAAGACCATCCGGTTTATGTCAAAGGTTAACGTCTAGTTAACCTTTTTTTAGTGAAAAATAGTGTATATTTTGTTATAATTTAGCGAGTTATAGTACTTGTAGAGGGAGAGAACTAATGAAGTTAACAAAGTATATATTATTAATATTAGGTTTTATATTGATTAGCGAATGTGAGGTTTTAGCACATCATCTTTCATTTGATAGCCAGCGTTTTTATGGATACACAGACTATCACTTCATGGAGTGATGAATTTTGGGGAATGGACTATCTTGGAATTAATTCCTATCGAGACTATTTAATTCAAGAGGAAAAAGATGATGAGCTTGTCGTTGCGGTTATTGATACGGGAATTGATCCCACACATCCTCTATTTGAAAATAAACTATCAGATTTTGGATATAATTTTGTGAACCGAGATGAAGATCCATTTGATGATAGTTATAATAGTCATGGAACGCATGTAGCAGGAATCATTTCCAAGGCAACCGCAGGCTTAGACAATATTAAACTTTTACCATTAAAAGTGTTGGATTCGCGCGGGAAAGGAACTGTTTCAGCGCTAGTTGAAAGTGTGAAGTATGCCAAAGAAGCTGAGGTCGACATCATCAACCTAAGTCTTGGGTTGTATCCCTATTATCATTCAAAAGCGTTAGAAATGGCCATTTTAGAAGCAATCACCTCCGGCATTACAGTCGTCATTGCTTCGGGAAATGATAATATCGATACGATGAATAGTTGTCCCTCTCATTTAGAGGATGCGATTATTGTATCTGCTATGGATTCGTCGTTGCAAAAAGCAGTCTTTTCAAATTATGGAGCACATGTTGATGTGGTCGCACCAGGTGTTGATATTTATAGCACGGTTGCAGGTGGAGGATTTGGTTATTTAGATGGAACATCAATGGCTGCACCACATATTAGTGCGATGGCTGCTTTATTAAAATTAAATAATCCGACGTTAATGCCTCATGATATTGAAGAAATTTTGATTGAAATAGCTGATGATCTAGGAGAAGTGGGATGGGATCCTTACTTTGGATACGGGGTTCCGATTTTATCTAAGTTATTACCGGGACGAGCTCTCACTGGAATCGTCTTAGAGGTAGATACGCTTGATTTAAAAGTCGGAGAACGTATGAATTTGAATGTATTATTTATCCCAACTCATGCAACTATTACAGAAAATTTAAGTTGGAGCAGTTCTAATGAATCGGTCGTCATGGTTAATGATGGAGAACTGATTGCCAAACAAGTAGGTAAGGCAGTCATTGAAGTTAGAACCGGGACTCATGTTGCGAGTTGTGAGGTAACGGTTGAAGAAAGTCAGATAGAGCTTCAATCAAAGGAACTAAGTGAAAAAATCAGTGTCACCGAACAGTCAGCTATTAAAGAAGAGAGTCACAATGATTACTCAATTTTACCCGTTGAACCAATAGAAGAAGAGATTCAAAGAAATCAACAACCGATTTCAAAAACAATCATTGTTGAAGAAGTAGAACAATTAGAAGATGAAGAACCACAACTTGTCACAGCGTTTGAGATGATCGAAGAAGTTGAAAGTGTGAGCCAAAGGACATTTGAGAAAGACACAACAAATAAAGTGAAGGTTGGACGAACTTTTTGGTTATTTGCTTTCCTTTGCACTGGAATGGTCGTGCTGTATAAGAGAAAGCAGTAAGCGTGACATGAGATGAAAGTAGGTTTCTTTATTGAGAGTGAATTTTAAAAAAACTCCGAATCGTGGACTTTTTGAAGGACGATTCGGAGTTTTTAGTGTTTATGTTTTTTTCGATAGTCTGAGGGCGTACAATTCAGTTCTTTACGGAACGTTTCAGTAAAATAACTTGAACTGTTAAAGCCACATTGAAGGGCGATTTCAGTAATGGTATAGTTCGTCGTTTTAAGCAGGAAAAGACTTTTTTCTAGACGGTACTCGGTTAGATAACCAATGGGCGATTGATTGAGAAATTTTTGAAATATTTTACAACAGTTGCTACGACAAACATTCCCAGCTATCGCAATATCGTTTAAGGTGACTTTGGCGGAATAATTTTGTTGAATGTAACTAATCATTTGTCGCAAGGGCCCAATTCCTTTATCCAGAAATGACTCGTGTGCAGTTTGATCTTGTTTAACATGGTGATAAAGTTGGTAAGCAATCGTATAAAAAAGGCTCATGATTTGTAATTCGAATCCTTCTGATTGCTTTTGGCAAAGTTGATGTAATTGTTTTAAATGTTCAATAAATTGTCGTTGCCAAGTAATCTTTGGATCAAAGATAAAAAAGGGATGAGAGGAGTCTTGTTTAAGGGGATTGACGTAGTGATCGGCTATTCGAGGAATGGCAGAAATGAGAGAAGGTGGAAGTAGGATACAAATAAATTCACACTCATCACCATTACTTGAAAAACCGTAATGCATGTGTCCAGAACTTACAAAAATAGCTTGTCCTTCCGTCAAAAGATAAGGTTTTCCATTGATTGAATAGGCCATTTTTCCGTGTAAGATAATCGTAAATTCAAAATCATCATGCCAATGATTGGCAGCTGACATATTTGGATAATCACTAAGTCTTGCAAAGTTTGAGCGAATGCAAAAGTCAGTGAAGTTATAGGCTACATCCTCAGAATGGTCTTGAAATAATTTAAGTTCTAACATAGATAAACCCTCTTTGAAAAATATAATTGTTATAAGTTAATAGTCTATTATGATAGTAATTCGAAAAATTATAGACTATTATTATAATATAGCACATGTGAGCAGACAATTAAAAGTTTGAGAAGTAGGAGAGAGTAACATGACGATGCGAGAACGAATGGCAGCAGGTCAATTATTTACAGACAATTGCGATGGACTAGCAGAAGACCGTCAAAATGCTAAGAGAAGAATGAAAGCTTTTAATGAGACAGGCCCTGATGAGATTCAAACAAGAATTCAACTCATGAACGAGATGTTTGGCAAGGAAACGAAAGCTTGGATTGAACCTCCTTTTTATTTTTGTTACGGATATAATATAGAGATTGGCGAAAAATCCTATGTGAATTTTAATTGTCAATTTGTGGATGATGGGAAAATAACGATTGGTAAAAAAGTAATGTTTGGACCTGGGGGCACAATTGCAACAGTTGGTCATCCCATTAATCCAAATTATAGAGAGTATATGTATACTGATGCCGTGATAATTGAAGATAATTGTTGGATTGGAGAGGGTGTTGTGATTTGTCCGGGGGTTATCATTGGTGAAAATACAGTCATTAGAGCAGGGAGTGTGGTGACCAAGAGTATTCCAGCCAACTGTGTAGCTGTTGGAAATCCATGCCGTGTTCTTCGAGAGATTAATGAACAGGATTTAAAATATTATTATAAAAATCGTGAAATAACAGTAAAAGATTTAGAAGAAGAGGCAGTATGTCGTTTGAAAGGATGAGTTAGAAGGATGAACCCTTATAAAGTGATTGTGATGGATGTGGATGGAACATTAACTAATAAAGAAAAGAAAATTACCCAAAAGACCAAAGCAGCGTTAAAGATGGCACAAGAACAGGGGATGATTTTAGTCTTGGCATCTGGACGGCCAACCAGTGGATTGTTAAATCTAGCGAAAGAACTTGAAATGGATCAGCATCAGGGATTATTAGTGAGTTACAATGGAAGTCAAGTGATTGATTTAAGCACGAAAACGATTTTATTCAATAACCCCCTTTCCATATCAGAGGCGAAGTCAATCTTAAGACATCTTAAGCAGTTTAATCTAACGCCGATGATTGACGATGGAGTTCATTTATATGTAGAAAATGTAGACGGGTATTTAGTCGAATACGAAACAAAAGGTAATGCATTTATTTTAAAAGAGGTAGACGATTTAGAAGCATTTGTTGAGTTTGAATGTCATAAAATACTAACGAGTGGTATGCCTGACTATCTGGAGGAGATCTTTGAGGATATGAAGTATCCATTCAATGAGCAGTGCAATTGTATGTTTACAGCCCCTTTTTATGTTGAATATACAGCTAAAGGCATTGATAAGGCAAAAGCGTTAGAAACAGTCTTAAATCACCTAGGTTGCCAAAAAGAAGAAGTGGTAGCTTTTGGTGATGGACATAATGATGCTTCAATGCTCAAATACGTAGGCTTAGGCATTGCGATGGAGAATGCAGTTCAAGCGTTAAAAGACATAGCACATTTTGTCACGTTCTCTAATGAAGAGGATGGGATTGCGTATGCCTTAGAAAAATTTTGTTTAAATAAGAAGCTCTGAGTGAATTTAAAGAAATAGATGGAGTAGAAGACACATGAAAATTAATCATATGGCGATGTATGTCAGACAGTTAGAAGAGATGAAACGATTTTATATGCAATTTTTTGAGGCAACCTGCGGGGATAAATACCATAATCAAAAGACTGGTCTACAGACTTATTTTTTAACGTTTGAAAATCAGATGCGATTTGAATTAATGACACGACCTAATTTAGAGCGAGACCAAAAGTCTTTATATCAAACGGGATACATACATCTTGCGTTTAGTGTTGGGAGTAAAGAAAAGGTAGACGAGTTGACAAACTGTCTAAAAGAGGCAGGATACGATATTTTAAGTAGTCCTCGTACAACAGGAGATGGTTATTATGAAAGTTGCATTTTAGATCCTGAGGGAAACCAAGTTGAAATAACAATATAATAAAAGAAAGATTCTGATGGAATAGTCCATCAGAATCTTTTTGATATAAGATAAATTTAGCATATGATAGCGATATTTCTCATATACATGGTTAGCATGAGATAAAACGATGGGAGAGGTCGCTATGTATAGTTTTAAAAATGATTATAGTGAGGGGGCACATCCTAATCTTTTAAAAGCACTTCAGCAAACGAATTTAGAACAACATCAGGGTTATGGAGACGATGTTTTTTGTACCGAAGCCGCTCATTTGATAAAGGAAACGTTTATGTTAAATCACGATGAAATTCATTTTTTTGTGGGGGGGACACAGACGAATTTAACGGTGATTTCTGCTTTTTTAAAACCTTATGAAGCCGTGATTTCTGCGGATTCAGGTCATGTGGCAGTCCATGAAACTGGAGCAATCGAAGCAACGGGGCATAAAGTCATTCCAGTTTCTTCACATGATGGAAAATTGAGTGTTGCTCAAATAAAAGACGTATTAAAAACACACATTGATGAACATATGGTGAAGCCTAAGCTTGTGTATCTTTCAAATCCTACTGAACTCGGAACAATTTATCAAAAATCTGAACTTGAAGCCATTTATGAGTACTGCCAAGAACAGAATTTAATTTGTTATTTAGATGGGGCTCGGTTATGGTCAGCCTTATGCTGCGAGAAAAATGATCTTTTACCATCAAATTTGGCTCAGTTGACAGATGTATTTTATATCGGTGGAACGAAGATGGGAGCATTATGTGGTGAGGCACTCGTGATCAATCAGCCAATGCTTAGAAAAGATTTCCGTTTTAATATGAAACAAAAAGGTGCCTTATTAGCAAAGGGACGTATTTTAGGTCTTCAGTTTAGCGAGTTATTTAAAGACAATCTTTATTTTGAATTAGCCAATCATGCGAATGAGATGGCCAGATTATTGAAGGTCGGTATTAGTTCTTTAGGTTATCAGTTTATGGTCGACTCAGACACGAATCAGATTTTTCCGATTATTCCAAATAAAATTGTCGCCTTACTTGAAACTAAGTATCTTTTTACGAGATGGGATTCAACTAATCGAACTGAAACCGTCATACGATTAGTGACTTCATGGTCCACATCTGAAAAAGCGGTGAAAGAATTCATTCAAGACCTCAAAAAATTTACGGTATTAGAGTTAAGGGGTAAATTGATGGACTCGTGATAGGTGTTTGTCGTAGCATCATAACAAGGCAAGAAGATAAAAAAGGAGATTCATCTTAATGAAATACTACGTGGTTGAAGGGACGATTAAAAATCAAGAGGCAATGAATGACGATCTTTTAAAAGAGCATATGGCATGCACAAAAAAAGTGATGGATTAAGGACTAAGTTTGATGTCATCTTTAAAGGCTGATTTGAGTGGTGGGTTATTCATCATGAAGTCAAACTCTTACGAAGCAATAGCTGCTTATTTAAATGCTGAACCATTATTTAGGGCAGGAGTTCAAACCTATTGCATAACTGAATTGATGCCACATTATTTAATGCCTAATTCAAAAGAGTGGATTGAAGATTAAATAAAAAGATGACTGCCTATCCAGTCATCTTTTTGTTAGGAGATAGGATTGTGAATAAGTTTGCAAGCGTTTTTGATTAGGGTTTGAAATAATAATGATCTAATTTAACTAACTTAAAAGAGGGGGATATTAAAATGAATGTAGAACAAATTAATCAAGAAGTTGAAAAAATTGAAGCAGAAATAGAAACACTGAAGGAACATCGTTGCGATTCATTAGTTTGTACAACAAATGAATATGAAACATCATCGAAGATTTAAGATTTGCTAGAAAAAAGAACAGAATTATATTATCAATTAAACCTAGTAGGACAAGCGTCAATTCCTACTGAAAATGAAGATGAGGACGAAATAGAAAAAGTACGTCATCAAGAAAAAATAGAAATCGCCAGAAATTTATTAGATCTGTTAGATGACGAAGTGATTGCCACTAAAACAGGCTTATTAATCGATGAGGTTTATGCTTTAAGAAATAAATAGTATGTCAAAAAACATTATCCTGGGGGTGTTAGGATAATGTTTTTTGATTAATAGGTTGAAAAATAGCGATTGATAATTTTCTGATCTTTTGTTTTAGTAAGGGCAAGTTGTAACAAAATACGTGATTTTTGGGGATTAAACGTATTGGCATTGTTTTGAGCCGAGATATTTCCAGTGAAAACACGTGTACTTAAAATAAGAGGATATTCTTGCGCTAAAAGGACATTAATGGCATCAAGCCAATGTTTGCTTAATTGTCCATCACCTGCTGTAACGATTACCAATCCATCATGCTGACTGGCTAGATAAGGTAAAATACTAGGGTCACTATCAATCGTGAAATAGGCCATTCCAACCGATGGAAGTCGATCCAAACCGGTAATATCAAAGTCTGAGTGAATGGTATGCGGTTTGGTGGTCATTAAATAGAAATCAACTTTATGATCACGGATAAATCCAATCGCTCCAAATTTCCCTGAACCAAAGGCGTCGGTTTGAAAGGTACTAATTTTTTTAACATCGCGTGCACAGTAAATGGCATTATCAAAGACAACTAACACGCCTTTATTGATGGCATCTTCATGGGTGGCAACGACTACAGAGTCGTAAAGATTTAAGGGACCATCTGCACTGATAGCTGTTGCAGGTTTCATAGAACCAGTCAAAATCACGGGTTTTGTCGTTTTAAGCGTTAAGTTTAAAAACATGGCAGTTTCTTCTAAGGTATCAGTCCCATGAGTAATCACAAATCCATCCATATCTGGGTCATCGTTGTGTTCATGAATGGCATCCACAAGTTTTTTCCATTCATTGAATGTGATATCATCACTATTTAAATTGCTAATTTGAATGGCACTAATGCGAGCAGTTTCTTTTAAGTTTGGAATATCAGCTAAGATTTCATCAATTGAGATGACACCTGCTTGATAGCCTGTTGTATTTCCTTCAGGACCACTTCCGGCAATTGTACCACCGGTTGCTAAGATGAGAATATGTTTTAATTTTTTTTTCATAATTTAAGCACTCCTTAAATCTCAAAATTAAAGTTTGAAATGAGATAGATTATGTCACTATTTTGTAGAAATTAATCTCTTTGTATACCTTAAATCTAGGATATCTATGACAGAAAAAGAAATGATTTTTTGTGTCGCAATAAGATCAGTTTATGTACAGTTTATTGTTCTTTGATAAAATAGTAATGATAAGAATTTTAATGATTCAATCAATCAGGTTGGAGGCAAAAGATGATTAATATATTAGTCGCAGAAGATGATAAGCATGCTAGAAAATTATTAGAAACATTATTGAAGCGGGAAGGATATACTGTGTTTACTGCCGAAGATGGTGAAAAGGTATTGGAAATCTTAAGTATCCAACATATCGATTTAATCATTTTAGATATTATGATGCCTAAAATGGATGGATTTGAAGTGGCTAGATTATTAAGGGAAGCGAATTTTACGATGCCGATTTTAATGGCTACAGCAAAACACTTACCAGAAGATAAGAAAAAAGGTTTTATTGTTGGAACTGACGATTATATGACCAAACCTATTGATACTGAAGAAATGCTTTTAAGAATTCGAGCACTTCTTCGTCGATCTCAAATTGTAAATGAACGAAAATTAACGATTGGTAAAGTAAGGTTAGATTATGATGCGTTAACAGTGACAAGAGAAAATGAAATTCAGACCCTTCCGCAAAAAGAATTTTATTTATTATATAAATTACTGTCTTATCCTGGACGCATTTTCACACGAATTCAATTAATGGATGAAATTTGGGGAATGGAAAGCGAGACAACCGATACAACGGTTAATGTTCATATCAATCGTTTAAGAAATAAGTTTTCGAACTATCCTGAATTTGAATTGATATGTGTTCGTGGACTGGGGTATAAGGCGGTTAAAAAAGTATGAAGGCAATCAAAAAAAGAATTACCCTAACCCTTTATTTTTCTCTTTCTCTTTTTGTGATGTATTTAATTACATTTGCAATTACGGGGGCTTTAATGTCTTTTAGTCTTTTGTTTGGATGGATTAATGAAAGTACTTGTGAGAAGCCAATTATTATTATGCTGATTACGTTAGTATCGTGTATTATTGTGGGGACTATTATTTCAACGGTTGCGAGTAAAAGAATGTTAAGTTCAGTTAGAATGTTTATGGACGCTATGAATCAATTAGCTAGTGGGGATTTTTCAGCTAGATTAAATATTACACATCCCCCTGAATATGAGTTATTGTCTGAAAATTTTAATCATATGGCAGAAGAATTAGCAGGAATTGAAGTTTTACGAACGGATTTTATTAATAATTTTTCTCACGAATTTAAAACCCCGATTGTTTCAATTAAAGGATTTGCTGAAATTTTAAAAGATGATTCATTAACGAAAGAGGAAAGAGAAGAATACCTTGATATTGTCATTGAAGAGTCAACCCGTCTTTCAAATTTAGCGACAAATGTTTTGACGCTTTCTAAGGTCGAAGCACAGTCTATTTTAAGCGACCAACAATTATTTAATATTGGGGAACAAATTCGCCAATGCGTGTTATTATTAGAAACAAAATTAGAAAAAAAACAGTTAATTCTGAATGCAGATATTCAAGATTATCATTACTTTGGGAATAAGGAAATGTTAAATCAAGTGTGGTTAAATATACTTGATAATGCGATAAAGTTTACCTCACAAAATGGAATCATTGATATCAGTATGAAGAAAGTTAGCAATTCAATTGTTATTACTATTAGTGATACAGGAGTTGGGATTGCGGCTGAGGCTATCCCTAAAATATTTGATAAGTTTTATCAAGAAGATACGTCTCATGCCACGATGGGAAATGGCTTAGGCTTATCTATTGTCTATAAAATCATTCATTTACATAAAGGAAGTATAGCCTGTGAAAGTACCTTATCAAGAGGAAGTTCATTTACAATTGAGTTACCCAATATAATCTAAAAGAAAGAATTCTATTTTATTGATCATGTCATAGAATAGAATTCTTTTATTTTTATACATTAAAAAAGTAAAAAGTTTTTTTCAGTTAATCTTTTTCCTGTATCCTACATTTATCATTAGGAAAAGGAGTGAGTTAATATGATAAAGATTTTTAAACATTTAAAAGTAAAAGAATGGATTCTTTTTGCTATTAGCTTCATCTTTATTGTGGCTCAAGTCTGGTTAGATTTAAAATTACCGGACTATATGAGTGAGATTACGCGATTAGTTCAAACACCAGGAAGTGAGATGAATGAGATTTGGGTGGCTGGGGGATACATGCTCTTGTGTGCATTAGCTAGCTTAGGAACCTCATTTATTGCAGCGGCTATTTCAGCTAAAATTGCGGCGAACTTTTCAGCACGATTGCGTTCAGGATTATTTGATAAAGTCCAATCCTTCTCAATGGAGGAAATTAATAATTTTTCAACTGCGAGTTTAATTACACGCTCAATGAATGATATTAATCAAGTGCAAATGTTTATTGTCATGGGGTTACAAATGTTAATTAAAGCACCTATTATGGCATTTTGGGCGTTAATGAAAATCTATGATAAAAGTTGGCAGTGGACGTTGTCAACAGGAGTTGCTGTCATGGTTTTATTCATCATTGTTGGAATCTGTATGATCATTGCATTACCTAAATTTAGAAGAATTCAACAATTAACGGATAATTTAAATCGAAGTGCTCGAGAAAATATTAGTGGTTTACGTGTGATTCGTGCCTATAATGCAGAGAAATATCAAGAAGATAAATTTACGGTAGCGAATAATGACTTAACGTATAACAATTTATATACAAACTCTGTTATGGCAAGTTTAATGCCAAGTATTAGCATGATTATGAGCGGTTTAAGTCTTGCTATTTATTGGGTTGGGGCTATCTTGATTAATGACGCGACATTACCATCAAGAATGGAAATTTTTTCGGATATGATTGTTTTCTCATCTTATGCGGTACAAGTAGTCATGGGATTTATGATGTTAATTATGGTATTTATTTTACTTCCACGTGCTACTGTTTCGGCTAAACGAATTAACGAGGTATTGGAAACAAAATCAGTGATTAAAAATGGTTCGTTGACTCAATCGCCAGCAGGAATGAGTGGTGAAATAGAATTTAAACGAGTGAGCTTTAAATATGCTGATAGTGATGATTATGTATTAGAAGATATATCATTTACAGCAAAACGTGGAGAAACCATTGCCTTTATCGGAGCGACAGGTTGTGGAAAAAGTACATTGGTTAATTTAATTCCACGCTTTTACGATGTCAGTGGGGGTGAAATTTTAATCAATGGGATTAATGTAAAAGAATATGACCAAAAAGCACTTCGTAATAAATTTGGTTATGTGTCTCAAAAAGCGACTTTATTTGAAGGGACTGTTCAATCGAATGTTGCATTTGGAGAGAATGGAAAAGGAACACAAGGATTAGAGACAGTAATGGATGCAGTTCAAATTGCACAGGCTTCTGAATTTGTTGAGAAAATGGACAACAGTTATGAAGCTCATGTGGCTCAGGGTGGAACCAATTTATCTGGTGGACAAAAACAACGTTTATCTATCGCAAGGGCGATTGCTCGACGTCCTGAAGTTTTAATTTTTGACGATTCATTTTCAGCGCTTGATTACAAGACTGATCGACAATTAAGAAGTATTCTAAAAAAAGAGACCATTGGAACAACGTTATTAATTGTTGCTCAGCGTATCGGAACCATTAAAGATGCTGATAAAATTATTGTTTTAGAAGAGGGGCGAATCGTCGGAATGGGCTCACATGATGAGTTGATGGAAAATTGTGAAGTTTATCAAGAAATTGCTTATTCTCAACTTTCAAAGGAGGAGCTTGCGTAATGAGAAAAAAAGATAAAAATGAAAGTAGCCTGATTAAATTAGTTCATTATTGTCGTCGCTATCTTCCTATGATGATCATTGCACTAATTGGTGCAGGGATTGGAACAGCCTTAACCTTATTTGGGCCAGATAAGCTATCAGAAATGACAGATTTGATGACTGAGGGATTATTTGGTGAGATTGATATCGAAGCCATTAGTTCAATTGGGATGACATTAGTCATCATTTATGGAATTAGTTTTGTGTTATCACTTTCTCAAGGCTTGATTATGGCAAATATAACGCAAAAGGTTTCGAAAAATTTAAGAACAGATTTATCTAAAAAGATAAACAAGCTACCCATGTCTTATTATAATAAGACAACAACAGGTGATATTCTTTCTCGAGTAACGAATGATGTGGACACAATTGGACAAACGTTAAATCAAAGTGTTGGAACTTTAATGACGGCAATTTGTTTGTTCCTGGGATCTTTGATCATGATGCTTAAAACAAATGTGTTATTAACCATTACCGCAATTTTAGCTACTGTAATTGGTTTTGTTTTAGTAGGATTTATCATGAAAAAATCACAAAAATACTTCTTAAAACAACAAGAAGGCTTAGGAAAAATAAATGGTCATATTGAAGAAGTTTACACAGGGCATACGATTGTGAAAGCCTATAATGCTGAAAAGCAAATGGGAGATATCTTTGAATCGATGAATCAAGAATTAAAGCAAAATGGATTTAAGGCGCAGTTATTAGCAGGTCTTATGATGCCATTAATGACCTTTATTGGAAACCTTGGATATGTTGCAGTTTGTATCGTTGGAGCTGTCCTTGCAATGAATGATGTCATTTCATTTGGAGTGATTGTGGCCTTTATTATGTATGTTCGCTACTTTACACAACCCCTAGCACAAATGGCACAAGCAGCGCAAAGCTTACAATCAGCAACAGCGGCAAGTCATCGTGTCTTTGAATTTTTAGAAGCGAAGGAAATGGAGGATGAGAGCCATAAAATAAAACGACTTGAAACAGCTCAAGGAAATGTAGAGTTTAAAAATGTGACATTCACCTATGAAGGGACAACTCATCCGGTTATTAAAAATTTCTCGACAAAAGTAAAACCAGGTCAAAAAATTGCGATTGTTGGTCCAACAGGTGCTGGAAAAACAACACTTGTTAACTTACTCATGCGATTTAATGAAATAAATGGTGGAGCGATTTATATTGATGGTACGCCAATTAATCAATTAACCAGAGAGAACATTCATGATTTATTCTGTATGGTTTTACAAGACACTTGGTTATTTGAAGGATCAGTGAAAGAAAATTTAGTTTATAATCAAGCGCATATTACGGATGAACAAATTGAAGAGGCTTGTAAAGCGGTGGGATTACACCATTTTATTCAAACGTTACATCATGGTTATGATACGATTTTAGATGATAAATTGAATCTATCAGCTGGACAAAAACAACAATTAACGATTGCACGAGCGATGCTGAAAAATTCACCGATGTTGATATTAGATGAAGCCACAAGTTCCGTTGATACGAGAACAGAGCTTATTATTCAACAAGCAATGGATCAATTAATGGAAGGTAGAACCTCTTTCGTGATTGCACATCGATTATCAACGATTAAAAATGCAGATGTGATTCTAGTTTTAAAAGATGGCGACATTTTAGAAAGTGGAAATCATGAATCGTTATTAGCTAAACAAGGATTCTACGCAGAATTATATAACAGTCAATTTGAACAAGCATAAAAGATGAGCCATCTCTAGAGTGACTTAAAACAACATCCTATCTAGTCAATTTAGGCTAGATAAGGTGTAAAGGGATATGCAAAGAAAGGGTTAAAAAATGTGATGGTTTGAGTTGTGAATTTTCGACATTTCATGGAAGAAATGTTAGAGAAAAAGCAGTCAATTTTTCATTAAATAAAGCAAAAGCACCTCGTTAATCTCCATGAGGTGCTTTTGCTTTATTTAGTTGTTAAATGAAATATCCGGTTTTTCTTGTTGAGCTTGATAGGGAATCATAGATTGATTGAAAGGTTTATTTAAAACATCGACCTTGACAATTTGAGTGATTGGAATTAGCATATAGTCTTCATGATAACAATATAAGCAAATTCCAACCGGCTTTAAGACATAAGAGATAGGGATGACGGTTAGGCGTTTTTGTCTTATTTCCAAATCTATATAAGAGTTGGTTTGGATGGCATGGTCAAGTTGTTGATAAAGCTCACCTTTTCGATCAAAGGGATTATCATCTAAATCAATGACGAAATAATGATTTAAGTGATTTAAGATTTGTGAACATCGCTTAGGTTCCATCAATTGATACTTATCAATTAAAAAGGAATGACTAATGTTTTGACTGAACTGCTGTCCGATGTATAACGACGTAATTAATGACTCGTAGTCACTTTGTTTTAAAACTTGCTTCGCAATGATATAATTCTGATCGATTTCAATGCCACCATTTTTTCCTCGGGTGGATATAATCGGAATACCAAGAACACATAATTTGTCAATATCACGTTGAATCGTCTTCGTTGAAACATCGAAAGTCTCCGCTAATTCTTTAATGGTTACTTTTGAGTGGCATTTTAATAAATAAAAGACGAGTTCTAATAATCTCATTTTGTTACCTTTCTGATTGATTTTGATTATTTAGCGTGATTTTTTAGCCACATGATAGCACAATAGGTATGCATCGCGGCTCCAGTCGCTAAGATGTCTTCATTAAACACGACTTTTTCATTATGCATCGGTTCTCCATATGAAGGATCTTCTTGTTTTGTTCCAGCACCAAGCATCATATAAACACTTGGAACTTCGTATGAATAAGAGGCGAAATCCTCCGATCCCATACCGCCACCTTCAAATAAGACTACAGCTTGTTCACCAACTAAGTCTTTGACATAAGTCGTGACTTCTTTTGCTAAGTCTGTATCATTGGCTAATGGTGGAACTGAAGATAATTCAATAAGTTCTGCTTCTCCTCTAAACATTTTAGCAGTTGAGGTCACAATTTCGTTCATACGGTTAAAAATGAATTCACCGAGTTCTTTATTCAAACTTCTAATCGTTCCTTCCATGATCACTTCTCCTGGAATGATATTAGGAGCGTCTCCACCGGCAAATTTTCCGATGGTTAGAACAGCAGGTTGTGTTGGTGATACTTCACGAGCAATAATTTCTTGCAAAGAAATGTAAATATGAGCTGCAATATTAATCGGATCGACTCCAAGTTCAGGCATGGCTCCATGGCATCCTGTTCCTTTAACTACAATTCTAAAGCGATTGCATCCTGCAATACTTGTTCCAAGCCCACATAAGACAACGTTTGAAGGAGAACCTGAGTGAACATGCATCGCCATGGCGGCATCAACCTTTGGATTTTCAAGGACTCCCGCTTCAAGCATTTTTTTAGCTCCTGTAAATCCTTCCTCATCTGGTTGGAACACTAGTTTAATTGTTCCTTCGATTTGATTTTGATTTTGTTTAAGTAATTTAGCAGCTCCAAGTAACATTGCGGTGTGCATATCATGTCCACAAGAATGCATGCATCCATTTGTCGATTTAAAATCGCAACTTGTTTCTTCTTTCATAGGAAGTGCATCCATATCTGCTCGTAATAAGAAGGTTTTTCCTGGATTTGGTCCTGAAATTGTGGCAACAATTCCGCTCTCACAAATCTCTGTCGGTTCGTAACCAAACTCCATCAGTTTATTCATGACAAACGCTTTTGTTTTTGGAAGTTCGGCACCTACTTCAGGATTTTCATGAATAAATCGTCTATATTCTATCAGTTCATCTTTTATTAATTGTGCTTGATTCATAAATTCATTCATTTAAGATTCCTCCAAGTTAGTTTATGTTTTCTGTAAACAAATCATATCAAAAAAATAGGACATATAGGGTCCAATTCAAAATTATTTTTACCAATTTTTAAAAAAATATAAAAAAGATTAATTAAAAAAATAAATTAATCTTTTCATTTAATATAGAATTATAAGGATATTAAGAATAATAGGGTCAGGATGAAGAGTAGAGACACATTATATAACGTAAATACTTTTAAATATTTTGCCGTTTGATTCGGATAGGTTTGAGCAAATAATTTATATGAAATGACGCTAGCTAGTGAGGCAATTAGGGTTCCAAGTCCACCGATATTGACTCCGATGAGGAGTGATTTTGCATAAGGTGTGAAAGTTGAGAGTAAGATAGCGGCCGGTACATTACTAATGATTTGTGAGGAAAGAATCCCTGCCAAATAAGTTTTTGGCTCAGTTTGAAGCATTGCTTGCATCCAGTGTGTTAATGCAGGAATAGAAGAGATATTCCCGATAAAAACAAAGAAAGCAATAAAGGTTATGAGTAGTGCGTAATCTACCTTTTTGAATAGGGAACGGTCTGAAATTAGGACGAATAAAAGAGTCAAAATGAACGTCCATTCTACTTTTATGAGATGAAACACGGACATTAAAATGATGCCAAGTAAAAAAGAATAGGCTAATACCTTTTTAGGTTGTTCGATGTTTGTGCAAGATAATTCAGCTTGCAGAGGTTCTTTTTTATCCCTTAACACAATAACAAGTAGTAAGGCAAAGGACATAAGCCCGAGTGGAAAGGTTATTTTTAAAAATTCACTCGGTGATAAATGGTAATAAGAATATAAGTATAAGTTTTGTGGGTTTCCAATCGGGGTGAGGCTACTTCCGAGGTTTGCGGCGAGCGTTAATAAAACGATGAGTTTAATCGCGTCGAGGTGTGTTGATTTGACTAAGATGAGCGCTAACGGCACAAAGGTAATTAAGGCAACATCATTTGTAATGATCATGGCCATGAAGAAGGTTAATAACATTAATCCAAGGGTCAGTTGTTTCGTATTTTGACAACGACTTAAGATGAGTGTTGAAATTTTGTCTAAGACATTGAGTTTTTTAAAAGCAGCGACGACAATCATCAAGTTAAAAAGTAACATTAAAACATTAAAATCGATATGTGAGGTGTGTAAACCTGTAAAAAAAGAGGATAGTAGTGCTAAACAGGAAGCAATCACGAGTACGATTTCTTTTTTAATCCAATTCTTTAGTGTATTCAAAATTATTCCCTCCAAATTCTTTCAAACCTTAATTATACCATAATTAGCATTAACTGTTATAAGGCAATAGGTCTTAGATTTTCATTTTGTAACAGATAAATAAATTTTCAAGGAAAAATCCTTACGGTCGGATCAGTTACGGATGAAAAAAGTTTTTTTAAGGTCACGCTAAAAGGATTGAAAAGACACAAGGAAAAGTTAAGTCAGACTTCTTAGATAAGAGGATTTTAAGTGCTACAACTATCTTAAATTAATTTAACCATTGACGATATTTTATGATAAACTAAATAAAGTGAACGAATTTACAATGAATACTGGAGTGTAAAAATGACAGCATTAGAGAAAAAACTACAACAGGAAGTCATCAAAAACTGTGAAGTAGCAGAAAAAGAGTATGACTGCAAAATGACAAGATTTCTCCAAACCATTGAACGATTTGGAATTGTGAGAACTGCACAAGAAATTTTAAGAAAAGGCAGAACATCAGACTGTTTTAATCAGTTAGCTGAAGCGGGACGCCTTGATTTAACGATGGAGGCCACAATTATTAAAAGTGAATATTCTGAGTTATTCACGGATGAAGAAGTTAATGATTGTTATGCTTTATTATGTGAAAGGGGATATTACTAAACATTGTCCTCATCAAAACAAAAAACCATTATCGATATGAAGATAATGGTTTTTTGTTTTGTTATTATTTAATAAATAGGATACTAAATAATGATGGATAATAGTTTAGGAAGTCATAAAATGTATCGTAAAAAAATCATCTTATTTTTTTTACTAATCTCCGTATCGAGTATGTTCTGTTTTCCTAATTTGAAGATAAGTCCATCGGCTCAAAAAGTTGAGGAACAGCAATTAAAAATGGCAACGATTACCTTTAATCAAGAGATGAAAGTGAGTGATCCTAATTATAACAGAGTATCGCTTGAACAAATCAAGGAAATTGCCAATTTAGATTCGGTTCAATCAGTAGAGTATCATTTAGGACTTGAGCTGTATAGTGAGAAGTTGAAACTTCCAAATGAACTCGCGAAAGAAGGAGACAAGGCTTGTTCTACCGTTCCTATCACTCAATTTATTACAAATGGTGTCACTCATACGCAAGTTGCTATCTTAAAGGAAGGCATCATGATATTCAAAGAAGGGCGAAGTTTTATTGAGGATGAACTAAAGAAAACGACTTTTGAAAAAGTACCAGTCTTAATTTCAGAAGAGTTCGCAACCCTCAATTATTTAAGATTAGGTTCAGATTTTACATTAGATAACCGTGTTTATGTGATCCATTAAGAAATCTTGAAGAATTAGACTTAGAAAAAGTTTATGCCGAGGAGAATATAATGGCCAGCGAAACATATGAATTTGAAGTGATTGGTATTTTTTTACCAAATAAAAGTAATGAGATTCAAGCAAATGTCCTATCAAACACCCTATTTGTTCCTGAGAGTTTTATTGAAGCAGCACTTGCCTTTCATTTAAATCGGGAACATCAAGCCCATCAGCAAATGTATGATCAGGAGTCTTGGTGGGCGAACTACGAAATTGAATACCACGTTTTGTTCCAAAATCAAAAGGCTAGTATGCCATTATTTATTTTAAAAGATTGTGCAGATTGGGAAAAATTTAAGAAAGAAGCGAATCAAATTTTGTTTCCTTACCATCAAATTGAGAGCGTGACGACACGAGAGATTTATAAAGTATTTTGAGGACGAAAGGCATGTAGACTAAAAACGTATCTTAATTCAGAATTGATTTCTGTTACGATATGTTGTTTCTTTATAAATAGTACAGATGGTGCCCTCATAGCGTCCAAGGGATCTCGGCGCAATCCGATTAGTAGAAACGGCCATCCCCATTAAGTTATCTAATGTATAATTTGTTTACACAAGGCTGGTTGAATGAGTTTTTTTTAAAATAAGTAACCCTACTTTTACATAATGAAAAAACTCATAATCCATTGATCTAATTTTGAACAAGTCTGTTAAGTTGATCATGACATAGCTTAAGCTTCCTAATTCATTATTGGAATATTAGAAAATCTTATCTCACTAGTAGCATTCCTGAATATTTAAATACATAGAATTGTAGAGACATTACTTTTTTAGGGGGAATATGATGAATGATCAGAGATATGTTACGTTATCACTCGAACTACACTTATATTTTTTAAGAATCATGAAGGAACACTCACTTTTTTTGGAAGCTGGATTCACGCCACAAGACTCCGGACTTGCTTATGAAGCAGAACAGTATAAGTGTGAATTTGAAAAATTATTAGCCTATACCGTGGGTGTTAGTAATGGAATAATAAGACCCAACGTTTTAAATTCTGGCGAACTGATAACTGAATTCACATTCGGGACAGAGGCAAAGACTCAAATGTTTACTGGGATAGAAATAAACAGTAGTATAACTAATATAGAAGCAGGGTTATACAGTGGAACGAATCCTTTGGTTAGCCCTAATTTAGTAAACTATGGATAGGTTACAATTAATTAGACAGTTTTTTTAAGGTCATGTAGAATTATAAAT
>OLSC01001258.1_pt1 | contig 24521 bp, 27 predicted proteins | sample 1672881 | NCBI WGS metagenome assembly OLSC01 (sample SAMEA3136733, study PRJEB25190) | human gut metagenome | biome: human gut; feature: human-associated habitat; material: faeces | place: Austria | collected 2013
CACAGTGTTTTCTACTTTAGCTCCATCCGGTGCTGCCGATTTAAGTGTTCCTTTATACCATTCATCAATAGCAGCTTTAACTTCTTTTGCATATGATGAATTCCCCGTCACACCGTAAGAATAGTAGTTAAAAATTTCATAGATGCGAATAATTTGTATGAGGTCATCTGCAGACCTAGGAGTTAAATCCCAAGTAAACACTTTCGTTCTGTTGTCAGGCCCGGCATACATACTACGAGCAGTGTTATAAATCTGTTCACCATTATCAGCCATTAATCCTTGTGTTAAAGACTCTATCGACCCAAACACCGCAGTAGAAGCCACGTTGCTTAATACACCAGTAGCAGTACCGCTGCCGCGAGTAACAAGAGAATCGCCAACATCATTAAATTTATGGCTAACCGAATCAACGTCTGACTTAGACCGTGGTAATAGAATATTAGCTACCGGCGCAGTACTTGTAGTAGAACTTGATGAATTAGCCAGTGCTGACATTGGTGAATCGAATACAGACGATAACATTACATCTCGTCTAAATGAACGCAAATCAGGAGTAGTTCTTCCTTTAAAATCATATGCTGTGAATAATAATCCGTTACGATACAAGTCATGTACTCTCATATCTTGTGCGGAATCGTTTCCGGCTGAGCGTTCGGCCGGAAACTGCGCCACCTTAGTGGTAGGCGCATTCGTCAGTTTAGATTTACCTTGGGAAATTCGAGTTCCTGATTTTTTGATGTTTTCAAGGCCATCGGCCAGTTCTTCAAAAATCATTGTTTTTCCTTAAGAGGTTTTCATAGCGCCTTGCATTCCAGGAGCAGCTGTTGAAGTCTGTGGAGGCGTTCTATAAACGTATGTGCTATTCTTATTTACAGCGGTATTAACCTGAATAGGTTGCGACTGTGTATTAGATTCACGTGTACGAGCTGCTTCACGACTATCTGCGGCGGCTTTAATAGAAGCAGACTGCTTAACCTCAGGCTGTTCTGTTGCAGGTATAGCTTCGGCAGTTGGAGCAGGTTCTGATATTTTAGAATCAAGAAGCTTTTGCAATTGGTCTAATTCAACCTTTAAATCTTTTGCAACTTCTGGAGATAATTTCTCCAATTCTTTATATCTGGTTGTTGTGCTTTGTACTGCATCCTTAGCAGAGTCTAATCGAGTGGAATCAGATGCATCAGTTTTTTCAACATATGCTTTTGTACGCTTGAGTTCTGCCTCAGCATTATTACGAGCTGTGATGATTTTGAGGCGTTCGTCTTCTGGCAAGTCTGCATACGCTGACTGCTTTTTCTCTCCGCTCAGCAATTTATTATATTCATCGTCATCAATCTGACCGGTGAATTTTTGGAATTTAGCAGAAAGCTTTCTTTTCCATTCAGGCTGTTCGTCATATTCTCTTTCCTGACGGTCAACATATTTTGCTCTCATTTTAGCATCTTCTTCATCTAGTTCTGCCCCAGTAACAGTTTGAAATCTGTCTAAAGCAGCACCTTCAATGTTATCTGCCGAATCGTTAAATCCTAATGCGCGTAACATTCCAGCAAGAAGCTTACTCATTCCGAGCATAATAGTTTCTCCGAGCTTGTCAATTACATCAACCAATCCAGAACCTATGGCTTTAGCTAATCCGCCCCAATCCCCTTTGACGAATGATTTTACTATTTCATTCGACATCTCGCTTATTGCTGTTAATAGCGGACCCCATTCTTTGGCTTGCTTGTTAAATTCAACAAAGTTCTTTTCGAACAGTTTAGTCCAATAATTAAAATGAACTTTAATTAAATCTATAAGCATTATCACGCCCAAAACCATGGCGGCAGTTTTCGCCATTTGAGCCAAAGCGCTAACAGTATAGCTAAATAGCATGCTGCTAATTTTATCTGTTAATGAAATAGTTTTTCCAAAACCAGATTTAACACTTTTAATTAATTCTCCAAATTTTAGGCCAAGAAACTTTTTATTCTTATCCTCAGTTTCTTTGTTAGGTTCTTTTCTTTCCTCTTGCTCTTCTGTGTTAGGAAAGAAATCCGCGTCAGGACGTCTATCATCCTGTGGAGGAATAAGCCTTTCGAGTAATTCCTCTAGCGGCTGCTGAACCGGAGCATCAGGTACTTGTTCCGTTATTGTTTCTAACGATGTTCCAGTACCAGTCTTTTGGACATCTTGCTGAACATCATGCTTTTTAGATAACAAGTCGGCAAGTTTCGTGAGCTTATCATTAATTAACGATGCTGTATCATTTAGTTTAGAGACAGCATCTGTTGTGCGTTCTGAAGCTTCAGCAGTTAATTCAACACCAGCTGAAACATCTTCTACTGATTTGATAATTTCATTTGATTTAGTTTCTATTACATCCGAAATCAAATCAGTAGACGCTTGTTGGTCGTCTAAGCGACGACCAATATCTTCTAGCGTATTAATCTGAGCATCAGCTTGAGACTCAGCCTTTTTCTGTGGAGCCGAGTCAGCAATAACTCTTCTACGCATTGAATTCATTTCTGATTTCTTAGTCATTCAAATATTTCCATTACGTTAAGCATGCCTTTGATTGGTCCTTCAGGTCCATCAATGGCTATAGTGTTTACTAAGTCATCAGCCCACTTTGTTACAAAAGCTGGAAGCTTCATAAAGTTTATATCCATTGGTTTTCCATCTACTGATTCAAGAAATTCGCTTAAAATTGAATCTACTGAACCTAGTTTGGAATAACGAGGAGGAGCTCTGAATTTGAATTCTTTACCATCTAACCGCTGAGTTAATCGTTGGCAAATGTAAACTTTATTCAAATCGTAGGTAAAATCATCTTTAACAACCGTTTCTTTTATTCGGTTGTTAAATGCTAATAAATGTAGTACAACGATATCGGATTCGGCTGCCGTTAATCCTGGGCAAATTGAATCTAAAAGAAGATTCATGTTTTCGTCTGGTCCCTTAACATCTTTCATCAGATTATGGTGCTTTAATCCAAGTTTTGGAATTGATATCGTCTTTTCGTTTATTACTATTTTCTTAATAGGAAGAATCACGTTTAAGTTCATTTTTCACCTTAATCAAATCTACAGGTTCAAGGGCAGAGCCATTTGTGAACATATATAAGTTAGTTATAGATGTGTTATTTGATATTTCATGGATAACTTCATCTACATAAAAGTCAGTTCTGAACTGGTCCTTTAAATCAACAAAATTGATTTTCATTCCAGGAGTTAGTTCAAAATTACCGTAACATTTAGTTTGAGCATACCCGTCATATTGAGCCATCGTAGAAATGCGTAGTGCTTCTTCATAGCCATTTCTAAAAATCATGTCAGAATATCCGCCTGACCTATTAATGAATACGCTGTTTTGGCCTTCTCCATTAATAATTCGGGTAACATCTTTGTCCACAAACGAGTGTGCATAAAATGTTGCGTTTTTCATGGGATTTCTATTATATCTGTTTGATTTAACAAGCCATTCAAAATCCCATGCCAATGGATATTTTAATCCTGCTGCAAACTGACCTATTGTTTGAGGAGCTCCAAACATGAATACATTTGGGTTCTGGGATATCATTGATTCATAATCCATCATGTTAATCCCAGTGATATCTTCCCATGCAAAAATAAATTGGTCGTTATCAGTAGAAATGCCTACGTTTCTAACGTATCGCAAGTAATCTTTGAGAGTACTAGTCCATGGAACTCGTGGGACGTAGGCGTTAATTCCGTTGATAGGAGGAGCAATCAATGGTTGGTCAACATATATCGCGCCTATCATTTCTTTTATAGTTTCATATGCAGAACTAAAAAACGCTCTACTGAACTTGAGATTCATTATGTCATGCAGCGTTCCAAGCTGAAGGGTGATAATGCTATCACCTTTATCATCAACACCGACTGTAAAGTGTTTAATTCCGTAAATTCGAGTTTGCGTTCTTGATGTGTTACTGTTTGCAACAGATATTTGAACTAGTTCATCACCGTTCATACGCGTGTGCATATTTTTCGAATCATAAAACTGAAGTAGACCCTCATTAGTCCCGCGTAATGAATCTCTCATTGTTAATGTAATAAATGTAGCTGCTAATTCAACGAATCTATTAGCTAGCCACGCATCATATCCAGAATATAATTTTATGCTTATATTAGGATATCCTAATCTTTGTGCTGTCATGATTTAAGGTCCTTTTCAATAAGCGATAAGGTTATGCCACGTTCTATAGGCAGCATTTTCATTATAGAATTCAAATCGTATTTACCCTGAGAAACCAATCTATGGTTAATCTGATAAAATGTGAAAATCTCGTCAGGATGTAGCAATAGCTTAAAAATATCGACAATGTTATCATATTTTAATATTGTCGTGGTATCACAGCATGATGTTTTTAATTCAAAATTAAAGGGCTTCATCTGTGATAAAATCTTTTCCAAGGTTTCAACATCTATAGCATCGATAACGGTCAATTTATTGCTATCGCTCAATTCATTCCATGCGTATTCCCCAGATGAATCCTTCACAGATATAATGTTGTCTAAAATCATTTTACCTGTATCGTCAATTATTTCTATGGGTTTTTTGAACTTGAGCGTTAATCCAGCAACCTCTACTTTTGGATTTACCAATGGAGGTTGGTTAAGATTAAAAAGATACTGCTTATATTTTCCGCATTTTGGGCACTTCATTCTGACTGGTATTTTAGTTTTACCAATACTTGAAAGAAATACCTTAAGAAATATATAAGGACGATACTCGGCAGGATGGTCATGAAAATAATCATCCATTAATTCTGCTATAAGTTGTTTTTGTTCTTCTTCAGACTTGGTGTTCATGTCGTTTCTAACCAATAAAAGGTCTCTATAATCTTCTACTGTAAATGGCTTAAAACGTTGGACACCATCTGGTAATTCGCATCTAACTATATTGGCCATAAGGTAATCCTCTTTATACTATTTATAAATATTTGAATAAGAGGAGTGGATATGAACATCACATACAAATTTGAAACAAGAATAAATGGCAAGAATATCCAGTGCCGAGCTTTTACACTAGAAGAATACGCTAATTTAATTGCAGCGAAGAAAAACGGCACAATCGATGAATGCATTAAAGCATTGCTCAGAGAATGCACTAATGCCACTGAATTAAACAAACAGGAATCGGAATTACTTATAGTTATACTTTGGGCGCATAGTATAGGCGAGGTTAATCATGAGGTGACCTGGAATTGCACCTGTGGGCGTAAAATTCCTGTGCCATTAAATTATACACATGCGCAAATCGATCCTCCAGAAGACCTCTGGTATGACTTAAAGGGATTCAAGATAAAGTTTAAGTATCCGAGTCTTTTTGACGATTCAGACATTCCAATGATGATATCAAAATGCATAGATTATATCGTGGTTGGAAATGAGCAGATTTACTTTAATGATTTAAACGATGCAGAAATCGATGATTTATATTCTGCTATTACAACCGAAGATGTAGTTAACATCAAAAATATGCTATTGAAGCCACAGGTTCAATTAGCAGTTCCCATTACTTGTGAATGCGGAATTTCTCACATTCATGTAATTAAGGGGCTTAAAGAATTCTTTAAGATTATGTCATGAGCAATATTGATAAACTATATTCTGACCTTGACCCAGAAATGCGACTTGCTTGGGATACTGATGTGTCAAAAACGGTAGGAGCACGATCGGTTAAAAATAGCCTTCTTGGAATAATAACCACCAGAAAGGGGTCTCGGCCATTTGACCCAGCGTTTGGTTGTGATATCACAAACGAATTATTTGAAAACATGACTCCATTAACTGGTGATACGATAAAGCGTAATATAGTCTCTGCCGTGCGTAATTATGAGCCTAGGATTAATCGTCTATCGGTTGATGTGCTTCCGTTATATGACGATAATGCTATAATTGTTACGGTGCAGTTTTCTATAGTAGACGACCCTGATACGCTAGAGCGTATACGCATACAGATGCGTAGTAATGCTAACTCTAGCAGTAGAGTATAATGGGACTAGTCCTTCCAAAGAAACAGTAGAGTGGAGATAGAATGAGATTAGAAGAATTACAGGATGAATTGGATAATGATTTGATTATCGACCAGACTAAACTACAGTATGAAGCGGCTAATAACCCTGTTCTGTATGGTAAATGGGTGCGTAAGCACTCGACTTGTCGAAAAGAAATGTTAAGATTAGATGCCCTCAAAAAGCAAAATCTTAAAGCACGATTGGATTATTACACTGGCCGTGGCGAGGTTGGTGGTGAAGTATGCATGGATGTATACGAAAAATCAGAAATGAAAACTGTTTTAAGCGCTGATAAAGAAATCTTGGGTGTAGATACTAAATTGCAATATTGGGGAATTCTTTTGGAGTTCTGTAGTGATGCAATGGATGCTATCAAGTCACGAGGTTTTAGCATTAAGCACATTATTGACCTTCGTCAGTTTGAAGCTGGCGCGTAATAAATAAACCTGTAAACTAAGGAGACAATCATGTCGAATACGGTATGTGTCGTCTGTAAAGGACCAATCGATGAAGCATTGGTTGTCCAAACAGACAAAGGCCCGGTTCATCCCGGAGCTTGCTATAATTATGCGATTGAATTGCCTGTCACTGAAGACACAGAAGAGCAATTACAAGAAACGCAGCTTTTAATTTAGTCTAGTGTTGATGTAGCCAATTGGCTTTGCCCCTTCCTTTCGGTTGGGGCTTTTTTGTATTAGAAGTCTTCGTCATCTTCATCTTCAGAATCGGCTTCAAGAGCCTGTCTACGCCCCGCCAAAGCATCACGCACAATGATGTCGTCAGAATCAGCAAGAGTAGTTTCTTTAGAGCGCTTATCGTAATACTTCTCGAGTTCTTTCAGACCATCTAAGGTTTGGCAAGCATTAATTTTACTCATGAAGTTATCGATAGTAGCCTCACGAATTGTGGCTTCGTAAATATCTTCAAATTTAATCATAGATTTACCGTTTTCATTACGTAGTTAAATTTTTCATCAGCATATCGTTGAATACGCTCTAATGCATGTTTTAAGCAATAGTTTAAATGTGTGTATTTCTTTTTAGCATTGGCTGACTTCGGCTTTACACCCAGGTCATCAATGATATCCCACACTGTAGCCAAAGATTTATCTTTATGCTTACGAAGAACACGACCAATAGTTTGGAGTACGATAATCTTCGATTTAACTGGATGGGCTAAAATTACATGATGCAGGTTTTTAACAGAAATACCGGTAGAAAATACGCCGTAACTTGCGACGATAATAATTCCTTTTCCGTTTTCTGCCATAGCCTTTAAAGCATTACGTGTTTCGGTATTAACTTCACCTGATACATAATAGACATGCTCATGACCAGCAGCTTTAATCATCTCGAATAGCTCTTTACCATGAGCTACATGTTTAAACATCACAAAGGCATTTTCGTCACGCGCTGCAAGTTTAGTAGCAAGATTAGCAATCCAACGATTTCTTTTCTTAACATTGGTGATGAATTTAATTTCTTCTTGATACGTTTTGCCTTTTAAAGCGTTTGCGGCTGCATCTGGATATCTTAAGAAGATTGTATTAATTTTAAGCTCAGTTACTTGTCCGTCTTCCATTAACTTAGAAGTTGATACCGGACGGAAGATTTCACCAAACATGCCAACATATTGCATGATATTAGCTTTGCCGTCTTTAAGAGAACCAGACAGTCCGTACTTAAACATGCAATTGGTGAGACCCGCAATGATTGTTGAAATTGACTTACCCGTTGCAAGATGGCATTCATCGTTCATCATCATGCCGAATTGAGAAAACCATTCTTTAGGCTGCTTAACTGCTGTCTGCCATGTAGATACATAAACTAATGCATTCGAATCACGAGCAGTACCACCTCGAATACCCAGCATAGCATTGCGAGGAAATAAACGATAATCACAAAAATCATCAATCATCTGGTCAACTAACGCTGTGGTAGGAACGATGATAAGAATTTTGCCTTCGTAATTTTCTACATAATAACGAGCAAGTAATGCCTGAATAAGAGACTTACCGGCAGACGTTGGAAGATTAAGAATTCTACGCCTATTAACTAGTCCTTCATATACAGCATCTTTCTGATACCAATGTGGTTCAATCTTAGTTAATCCTGAATAAATTTCTTTAGATGCTAACCACGTGTCAAAATCCTCCCGTGAAAGAGTTTCTTGCTCAAATATAACTGGATCGAAATAAACCTTATATCCGAATTGGTCAGCGAATTTTCTAATTTGGCCAACAAGACCAAACGGTAAGAGACGATTATAATCTAGCAGACGAATTCTTCCATCCCAATGTCCATAACGATATTTCGGGTTGAATCTGTATCCATCGGCTTCGAAGCTAAAATAGTCTCTGAGTTCATAGAAAATCGAGTCATCACACTCAATATGAACATGACTAAAATCTTTAAATTTGACTTGGATGTCGTGCACTGTACTATCCTCAGTTATAAATACAATCATATTTATACATTACATGAGGCACACCCAATGCTAGATAAAGACTATATTAAAGAAATTCAGGCACTCGATAAAAAAGAAGCTAAAGATAAGCTCGACGAGTATGCCCAAACTTTCGGTATTAAACTGAAAAAGACCCGTTCATTTGACAATATGGTTGCTGACTTAGAAAAAGAACTGGCTAAATTGGCCGATGAGCCTATGCCAGAAGATAATGATGGGCTGTCAATTGCTGATTTAATTCAAGCAGATGATGAAATTGAGGGTAAAGCAGTATTTAAAGATGAAGCGTCTGATGAGGCAAAACTACTGTTTGACGCTCCAGTTAATGTTGGTATTAAAATTCATGATATTGACCCAGGTTTCTATAAAGAAACCCCTAAGGTAAATGACCCTGGATTTGAAGTAAAAACTCCTTCTATCAATGATAAAGGATTTTATGCTGAAGCTCCTATTGGTGAAAATGTTATTCATGTTGATAATGAAGGACAAGTTACCAATATTCCGGTTAATATCACGGACCCCGAAGAATTTTTCAAAGCAATGGACAAAGTAGTTAAAATTATTAAAACAGACGAAATCATTGAGCTTCCTGAAAACTTTAGTCCAAACATGCAATTGCTAGGTAAGAACCCAGGATATATTACTCTTCCATGGTGGATTTACCAATGGATTAAAGATAACCCGGACTGGAAATCTCGGCCAACGTCGTTTGAACACCCATCAGCACACCAGACACTGTTTAGTTTAATCTATTACATCAAAAGAAACGGGTCTGTTATGATTCGTGAAACACGTAATTCTTCATTTGTAACTTTAAAATAAGGAACACCTATGGCTTATAGCGTATCTATTGCTCCTTTGGCTGCTTCGGCAGTCATTGGAGCAACAACCAATTTTACTGCAACAACTTCTGGAGCCACAGCTGAAGGCACAGAAACATTTGTATGGACAGTAAATGGTGTAAAACAATCTTCTGTTACCGCAGCTATGAATTATGTTGCTGCAGGACCTGCCGGCAGTAAGACTGTTAAAGTAGTTGCTACTGTTACCCCAGCAGAGGGTGAGGCAGAAACCGCTGAAGCAGAAACTACTTTGACAGTTAAGAACAAAACTATGCCTGCGATTACTTTAGCTTTGAGCCCAGCTTCTGTTTCTAAAGAAATTGGCCAGTCTCAGGTAGTTACGGCTAACGTTGTTGGTGCTCCAGAAGGGGCAAGTATTGCTTATGTCTGGAAGCGTGGTACTGTCGTTATTGAAGGTCAGACTGCTAAAACGATTACCATAACTGAGTCAGCAGAGGCTAATTATACTCTGAATTGTGAAGCAACAGTTTCTGCACCAGATTACAATCCAGTGACTGTAAGCAAAGGTGCTAGCGTAACCATCACTAAAAAGACAATGAGTGGTGTTTCAGTTACTTTGACTCCTGAATCTATTACAGTCGAGCAGGGGTCTGATGCATCTTTTAAAGCCGACGTTATCGGTTCTCCAGAAGGTGCATCCGGAACTTATTCATGGACCAAAGACGGTTCCCCTGTTGAAGGTTCAACTAGTACTTTAGTGATTGACACGTCTGATATAGGGTCTCAAGTGATTGGGGTTTCTGTTGAGGTTTCCGCAGAAGATTATAACTCAGTCACAGTAACTACAACTGGTAATGTAACTATTACCAAAAGGGTAGCTCCTACTCCTAACGGAGAGCTTCCGTATATTCATCCTCTGCCGTTCCGTGAAACAGCTTATATCTGGTGCGGTTGGTGGGTAATGGATGAAATCCAGCGAATGACTGTTGAGGGCAAAGATTGGAAACTCGACGACCCTGACAGCGATTATTACCTACACCGATATACTCTGGCTAAAATGCTAGACGATTATCCAGAAGTCGATGTACAAGAATCTAGAAATGGATACATTGTTCATCGTACTGCGCTGGAAGCAGGTATTATCTATCCGTAATATTCGGGAGCCTTCGGGCTCCCTTTTTGCTATTCACGGATTGGTTTATTATGTCCTCGTCACATAGATGAGGTTATTATGAAAGCATTACAAGCTCACTTAATGCATGAAAGCGGTAAAGATTTTCAAGAAATTGCGAGAGCATTAGATATCACTCCAGCGGAAGCTGCTAAATTGTGGGTCTCAGTTGAGAAAGCACACGAACGGTTTAAGCAAAAAGAAAAAGTCGTATATCGGAAACGCTTAACAAACGTTGGTATAAAATCTCGTCATAAGAAACTTGTTAAACACATGAGGACTTTATGATGTCTAAAGTAGACCCAATTGTAGTAGAACGATTTGAAGAAATGCTTTCTAAGAAATTTACGCCAGCTGCTAATGGGGTAAATGTCTGGTTGTTTGCATCTAAATTTGTTAGTAAAATGATGGCTGTTCAGAGTTCTTACTACTATAAAAGTGGTGCACGTAAAATAACGGATTTGATTAATGAACGGTATGGAAAAATTGATTGGATGCTGATGGATAAAGATATTCCATTAGTACTTGAGGTTGGAAGCAAAAGTCAATTTGAAATCATGCTAACTAAAAGCGGATATATCATGTATCGCTTCGTGCCGAGCGGTTATTAATTGCTTTAAAAATCGATGTGGTATAATGGGCTCAGGGGAAATCCTCTGATACCATTATCCTTATCCCAAGATAGATGTACTCCTGGTTTTATATTATTTATTGAGAGAAAAATTATGAACCTTGCAGATAGAATGGCTAATACAGCTATTAATGTTGCTACAGAAGAATTATCAGCAGCAAAAGAAGAAGTATTAACCCAGATTGAGAAAACCGCTTTAGCGGGTCAACGTGAGTTAATTATGTATCCTAGCAGTTTAGTTAAGAAACATATCACAAACGTTCTTAATTATTTGCATGATGAAGGATTTGTTACAAATTATACCAGTGCCCAGCGTAATGGTGATACTGACTTTATGAAAATCACATTCTAAGGAAATTATAATGTTTGCAAAATATTCTAGTCTCGAGAACCATTACAACAATAAGTTCATCGAGAAGATTCGTGGTGCTGGTTTTGATATGCATACTGTTGAGTGGGTAGCTCGTGAGAAAATTCATGGCACTAACTTCAGTGTGATTATTACCCCTACCGAAATCGTTCCGGCTAAGCGTACTGGTCCTATTTTAGAAGGTGAAAGCTTCTTTGGTCATGAGATTATCATGAAGAAGTACAAGGATTCTTTCGTTAAGATGCAGAACATGCTGAACACCATGGATTTAGTATCTGTTCAAATCTTCGGTGAATTTGCTGGCGGTGGTATTCAGAAGGGCGTAGATTATGGTGATAAAGATTTCTACGTGTTTGATATCCTGTCGGATTCCGGTAACGAAAAAGTTTATTGGGACGATTATGTAGTAGAATCGTTTGCTACTGGTCTTGGTCTTAAATTAGCTCCACTGCTTGGTCGTGGTTCATTCGCTGAGCTATCTCAGTATGTAAATGACTTTAAATCTATTGTCAATTACTATAATGAACTTGTTGACACGACTGACCTTGAACATGCAAATAAACATGTGTTCGGTCCACAGGCTTCTTCTGAAACCGGTGTAGCTGAAGGCTATGTTCTTAAACCGGTTAATCCTAAATTCTTTAATAACGGTACCCGTGTAGCTATTAAGTGTAAGAATTCTAAGTTCAGCGAGAAAGCTAAATCTGATAAGCCTATTAAAGCTAAGGTTGAACTCACTGATACTGATAAGCGTGTTCTGGAAATCTTTTCCGAGTATGTAACCTGGAACCGTGTAAGTAACGTTCTGTCTCATATTGGTACTGTAACTGCCAAAGATTTTGGTCGAGTTATGGGACTGACTATGAAAGATATCATTAACGAAGCAGCTCGTGAAGGTCATGACATGCTATTCGCTGATAATCCTTCTGCTGTTAAGAAAGAACTGACTACTTTAATTCAAAACACTATTCGTAGCAAATGGCATGAGGTTTTAGAATAATGAGGCTGGCGCTGATTGGTTCAAGAGAAGCGCCACGCAGAGTTCTGAGTCTAATGACTATAATCGGTCAACGCCTCTCGGAAGAGGGGCATTTTTCATATTCAGGTGGAGCTCCGGGTTCAGATGAAGCGTGGTTGGCGAAATACGATAGGTCAAATTCTTGTAGGATTATTCCTTATTCTGGCTTTTGTGGCCATGTTCCTGATACAGGTGTTGTTGTATGGTCTGAATTATCAAACGAAGCCAAAATCAAAAGCATCATTAAGGCGAGAGAAGTTACGTCGTACTGGGATGAATGCTCGAAGATAGTACAGACACTATTTGCACGGAATTCTATGCAGGTATTGGGCCTAGAATGCACTGAGCCTGTAGATAAGGTATTATATTGGGCGCCTGAAAAAAGATGTGGGAGTGTATCTGGAGGGACGAGAGTAGCTGTTGATATAGCCCGTAGACATGGAATAGAATGCGTCAACCTCTATGATAAGAATGTGTTTAAATCCCTCGAGGAGGAATACTCCCCGAGGTTTGACATATTTAGTTTATAACAAAAAGGGGAGCCGAAGCTCCCCATAAATTAGTCCGCAATAAGCTTAGGTAACTTAACACCGAGCAGTACAGACATCTTACTTCTTCCTGCCATCTTATCCATATCCGCAGCATTAATCACACGAGCTTCGTCCTCGTCCAATCCTACAGTATATGGGTTAACTGACAATGCATATCGTACCAGTAAAGCAACAGAAGGCTGCAAGCTAGCTGGGTCAACAATAACTTTAAATGCACCAACATGCTCAGGGTCGTCTAAATCCAAGCCTTCGGTATATGGCGCATAAAATAAAGAACCTACAGTTTCCTTCCCACCAAATTCTGCCTTAACACCAACAATAACGTAATCAACCGGACTGTTAGTATCACAATAAAGAGGTAAACCGTTATTCAGCATACCGTATGCGTTTTCCGGAATACTTCCATCATTCTTCTGTGTTAACCAACCGGAAGCTGCAAGCACCGCAGCACAACGAGTAGATGCTACTGCATAAGTACCAGAATAAGAAGTATTACGTTGAACTGCTGAATTCATTTCACAAATGAAACGATACAGAGTACGACCTTGTTCCGGAGCAGAATCTTGTTTAGTTAAATCTAATACACCCTTATCGGATACACCAGCTACTTTAAACCGAGAAGAAACCGTAATCAATGATTGCAAGATGTCTTTATTAATGTCTTCTGCCATTTCAGTAGCAAGTAAATCATCAATAAGTTCTGGAGCATCGAACCCATTAGCTTCTAAATCTTGAGCTAATTCTACCGTTAAATCTGTTTTAAGCTTACGTGATTTAACCTGGGTCTGCCATTTATCAATTTTAAAACTGGCTTCGGTGATTGGGTCTGAATCGGGTCCTTCAAATTTTTCAGTGACTGCAGCATCTGACAACATACGAATATTATTAGCTGCTACTGCTTCAGACACAATTCCAAATTCATCGGTTTCTGCTGTATCGGTAAACGGGCTATCTTTAAGTACTTTAAAGACCACATTCTGATATTTGAACATATCGTCTTTATTGAATGAGTCTTTATTTGCCATAGTGAGTTCTTCAATTGACTCACGTTCTGGCGCCCCGATTTGACCTGCATAAGTTGCACCCGTATTAAACGTCAGGTCACCATTAGGGTTAAGATATTTGATACCATATAGCGCTGCTACAGGCTGTTTAGTACGCTGTGTAGCAACAAGATCGGTATAGATTAATTTAGTAGTTGCGCGCGTTAATGCAACGAGATTAGGGCGACCAATTAAGTTGCTACTCGTTGTAGTTGACTCGCGCAGAAGTTCGTTGATTTTAGCCATTGCGCTTTCCTCTGTGGATTTATAAGTTTATTTATATCCATTAAAACAACTAAAGGGAGCCCGAAGGCTCCCTTATTGGTATTAGATACCTTTAACCCATACACGACGGAAGTAAGCATTCTTACCAACAGAGTTGACGATAGAAGGCATACCAGAGGTAATACGACCTTTCGGCTGTTGAGCAGCAGAATCGGCGAACGGGTTAATACCGATACCGTAACGGGTTTTGAACCCCATGACCGGTTGGAAGTTCTTCGGATCGGAACCACGCAGCGGGGTCAGTGCAACATACGGAGCATAGTAGATACCAGCATCCATTTCGTTAGCACCTTTATAACCGATAGTGAAGTAATCCTGACGAGCATACTGGTCGATGTATACACGGTAGCGACCACCCAGAACACCAGCAAATACTGCTTTAGTGGTGTCGGTATTATAACCACGACCCAGACCCTGAGCTGCCGGAGATACGTTGGTATCAACAGCTGCCAGTACGTTAACTACGTTACGGGAAGCGATAATGAAGTTACCTTCACCGCGACCGGTCTGACGAGCGATTTCAGCGGATTCTTTGTCAATCTGGAACAGCAGAGCTTTAAAGCTTTCACCTGCCCAACGAGCACCGCGGATATCAATCGGGTCTTGGAAGTCGAATACACCGGCTTTAGAACCAACAGTCTGGGTCATACCAGATTTACCAACCTGAGCGGAGTAGTTAATCCAATCAACAACTTCACGGTTGATTTCCAGCATAATTTCGGTAGCCAGGATTGAACTCAGTTCAGCATCAGCGTCCATACCGTGAACAGCACGGAGGTCCTGAGCCAGCTCGATGGAATACTGTGCTTTCAGCTGACGAGATTTCGCTTCGATAGTTTGTTTATCGATACGGAAGCCCATTTCATTCCACGGGTTATCTTTAGAACCGTTAAATGCTTCTTGCAGTTCAGCAACGGAAGTAGCCATACCTTCGGCGATTTCAACTACTTCGCCAGCTTCCAGACGCTTAGTGACTTCAGCATCCAGTTTAGCAGCATCAGTAGCAGCAGCATCAACTGTAAAGGCTGTTACAACCTGCAGGTGAGCACGACCAGTCTGTGCGAAATCATGAACTACGATATCACCAACATCCAGAGAAGCACCAGCTTTAACTGCTTCAAACTTCTCGGTTGCACCCTGACCAGAGAACATTGCATCCGGAGCGTACATCGGATGGAAAGCTTCTTTAGCACCAGCAGCCAGAGGGTCTTTGCCGTAAACAGCGCGGAGAGCGAATACCTGACCGGTTGGGTTAGACATCGGCTGTACACCACAGATATCGAAAGCAATCAGGTTAGGGATAGCACGACGAACCATACCCATAACTGCCGGGCCAATCTGGGTTACAGCACCAGAGGTTTGACCAGCTGCGATGTTCTGTGCATCATAACCGTGGTCACCGCCAATTTCTGCTTCAGACAGGAAAGAACCAAATGCTTCAGCGATTTTTTCATCGCGATATTCCGGAGCCTGATTAATATCAGCTTCCTGGTTTTCAAAAATCTTAGCGATCAGAGCTTTTTTGCTAGCGCCAACAATTTCCGGCAGAGCTTCGTTCTCAAGCAGCGGCTGCCATTTTTCGATAAGTTTATTCTTTTTCATGTGTTGTATAACCTTTTAAATTAAGAAAGACGAGCCGCTTGGGCTACATAAGCATCCATAACGGATGGGGTTTTAGTCGCAGGAGTTTCTTCGACTGCTTCAGTTGTGAAGTTTAAACCGTCTGCTTCTTTGTCGATAGTATTTATATCGGCAGATTCCGTTACAGACTGCTCTACAGAACCCTGCACCATTTCAACAATAGCTTTAAGCTTAGTTGAAAACGAGTCAGAATAATCCATACCCTCTGTCAGAGAAACTACTTTCTCTTTTTGAGTATCAGTCAGTTCACGGGTTGCTTCTTGGATAGCATACTCACGTTGGGCATAATTGATATACTCATCGCGCTTAGAAACTTCTTCAAATAAACGAGCAGTTTCTGCTTTTTGCTCAGCAAGTTCTTCTTCCATCTCAGCTACTACGTCTACTGATTCTTCAGGAATTACAACGTTGTGCTCAACAAACAGCTCTTTCATACCGACAAACATGGATTCAAACAGGTCAGCTTTAATACCGCGGTCAACCGCCAGCTGGTTTTCTGCCATCCATTCTGCAGCGATATGGTCAAAGTATTTAGAAGCAGCTTCTTTCAGCTCTTCGCGAGCTTCTTCTTTAGCTTTTTCTTTTTCTTCTTCAACTTTTTCTTCTGCTTTCTCAGCAATCTTTTCAATGTGAGATTCTGCCAGAGCTACGGCGTGTTTTTTGACTGTTGCTTCGAATACAGTGCTGAAGTTAGCTTTAGCTTCCGGAGAAAGCTGAACTGATTCGAAAATACTGTCAAGAGCGACGGAAGCATCGATAGTTTTAGCTTCGGTCATTAAAAGTTCTTTAAGCATTTTTGATGTCCTGTGTTAAGTTACATAATTATTTATAACGCTTTTAACTTCTCTGCGAGAGCCATAAAAGCATCATCAGCACTATTGGCAACTTGTGCCGAGGTATTTTCCGAAATTTGTTTCGGTTGTACCCATGCATCCGGAGCACTAGGACCCCAAACTGCGTCTACACCAACAGTCAGGCGAAAGCCTTCTTGTACGATGTTATATCCTTTTCCTGAGTCTTTTAAAGAACCGAGCCCGCGGCTTGATACACCAGGAATCCAACCAGCACGGATGTTAGCGGCTAATTTATCACCTGGACCGTGGTCTCCTTCGATGATTCTTGCACGCCCATAAACATCGTTGCCTTTCCACCACATATCTTCGATAATGATTGCGGCTTGCATCGGGTCAACATTTGCGCGAGGTGGATGGTTTAATTCTCCTAGAGCCTGACGAGTAGCAACCTGTTCTTTAATATAACGGCTTACCGCAGTCTCAAGAATGCGTTTTGGATAAAGACGTTTATTACGGTTTACTACTTCTGCCTGCATAAAAACACCTTCAATATACAGACCAGGTTTTAAGCCAGATTCATTTTCGCCTTCAACGATAATAGATTCTAGCATGGGTTTACCATCAATTACATCGCCCGGTTGACCCCAATGCTCAATTAAAAGTTGTTCATTGAGGTTTTCCATTAACTTAGCCCCAGAGCCTGACGGCGTTTAAGTGCTTTCTTACGTTTACGTAATCCACGAGTTTGAGCCGATGGATTAGCACGTTTTGATTTTACTGCTTTACGCGCGATTTGACGGCGTTTAGCTTTAGAAAGTCCAGTTGTTTGGAACGCGTTACGCTCACGTGTTTTACGATCCTTAGTACGTGTAATAGTACCTTTAGAATCAACATGTTTAACGATGAATTCATTCAATTGGAGAGCTTCATTGATTGAACCTAAAGCAACTGCTAAATCAGGCTCAGAAACAACAAGATTCTCTACAATTTTATTTATATCATCTTTAGAGAGCGCTGCGGACAACTTATCAAAACGTGCCTGGGCTTCAGGAAGAAGAGCTTCGACATTGTCGATAACTAATTCATGATTTTCAGGCAGTATAAGCATTACTCGTCCTCTTCGTCGTCTTCGTCTTTATCAGACTTATCTTCGTCGTCTTCATCTTCGTCTTCATCGGGCTCTTCACCCTCAATCATGACAGACGCTGCGATAAATTTTTTGCGCTCTTCAATTAAACCAGATGTCCGTTCAGCCATAATTGCACCAAAAGCTTTTTTGGCTGCTACGAGGTCTCTGGATTCAATTGCGGAAATATAATTTTCCATTAGAAATCCTCTTCATTTTCTTGGTCTTGGAAGCGAGCCTCTTTAGACTCTAATTCAATTTGCTTGGCTTCTTGTTCAATTTCTTCATCTGACATCTGAAGGAAATCTTTCATTGCTGTCTTATGAGAAATATACTTGCCGATAAACGGTTCAGCCATTGTGAGCATATTGATTCTACGCTCCATAACTTCAGCATCTTTCAACTCGGTGAAATATGAATCTTTATGGAACACAATCTTAATATTATTTATTTCGTCTTCCCACTCATCTTTAGACAAAACTTTTTTAAGAATTAGATTAGTGCGAAGTGGATCAAGCATAATCTCTTCGAATTTATGCTGTAATCTACGAATAAATTTAGCAAAATCAAGCTCATCGCGAGTAATTGCTGTGCCAGCATCAAACTGCACACCACCTTGATTATTTGCATCTGGCATGCGCGAAAGAGGAACTCGCAATGCCATGTATAACGCTGTTCTAAAGTAACGGACGTCATCCATATCACTCATACCTGACATACCAGGAAGAGTATCTACTTCAGTAACTGCTTTACCATCTCTACGCTGCAACCAATAGTCTTCTGTCATTGACATATTATGTTGCTGATTTTTAATCTTACCGGTTGATGCATCATATACAACGCGATTTTTCATCGTGTTCATAATATGTTGCATATGAGCTGCCGCTTTACGAGAAGGCATATTACCAGTGTCAATGTAAAACACACGACGGTCAGGAGCACGAGTAATACGATAAATTACCAACGCATCTTCTAATAGCTTTAACTGGTTGGCGGGTTTAACGGCTCGGTGTAAATAACCGATGATGTTTTGACCTGAACAATCAACTAGCCCAGAATGTGCATATACGATAGCATCGCGTGGAATTTTAATTTTCGTTCCGGCGGAATATAATCTGCCATCTGCATAATAACTTTCTTTGCCGGTATCGTAAATGAAATACTCTTTGTACCCCTTAACGATTTTAGTACCAGCGTCATCAGCGGTAACGATTTCACGGATGAATTGTAAGTTGCGCGGGTCAAGACGTCTCAGTTCCTGAATTCCGTCTTTCATTTTCTTGGTGTTGACGATTTTATGGAAGAATATTCTTGAGTCAACATACCAACGGCGGAAATGGTCAGCGCCCTTTCTCTCGAAATTAAGGCATGTTAAAACTGTATTAAATTCTTCAAGAATGCGGTCTTTAATTGCTTGGCTGAAGTCGGTAGAATCTAAATCAAGAGAAACTACTGGATGACCGTCTTCGTATACAACTGCGTCAGAAACTATTTCTTCAACAGCATTGTCAACTTCGTAGTTATTCATTAAACTACGATAAGTGTTGATTAAATCAGCAGTTGTTTTCATTCCAGGTTCATTGGAACCAAACATCATTTGGTTGAATGAATTGTACTGGATTTCGTTTTCGTTTGATTCAACTTCACGAGCTCCATCATCAAATTTTGGAGCAGTGATTGACTCTAGGTCATTGTTGATTTGTTGCTTATATTCAGCTTCGTCGCGTTTTTCCCACGGAGCGAATAAGTCCAAAATATGAAAGGCCATTGGAGTCTCCGAAATTATCTATAAGTATATTTATATCGAAGTTTTGTCAGATATTTAAGCAAATAACTCACAGAACTTCGATACGGGGCCGAAGCCCCATAGCATTATTCCCACCAGTCGATGGCAAAGGTAGTTTCGAACGTTTCTACCTCATTATTACTGTCCCAGTCCATCTGTACTTCACCAACGTTAGTTGGCCACAGACCAGTAATGGTGTGTTCATTTGTGATAGTTTTGCCATCACGACTAAACTGGCGTACCGTAGCAACCTTTTTGTAATCGGCTGGAGTCATACCAGAGATATCATTGCCTTGAGCGTGGGCCTGAGCCTGCCAAGCAATAATTGCCTTACGTACTTCGTGTTTATCATCGTTATAGATGGTAACAGTCCAGTCGTCATAAGTACGGTCACCAGCGACGTTAATCTTACGGTTCATGTACCCGACTGGAACTTTTTCTACGATACCTGCCGGCATCGGTGCTGCTTTACATTTGAAACTGAAGTTACGACCCAGATAAGGAATTTCTACCTCAAACAGGTTAGGACGCGCAAAGTCACCAGATTCAAACGCACGAGTGATGTCTGTTAATTCCATCGTTGTTTCCTATAGATATTTATATAGCCTCTCGATTGACTACATCATCGTAGAGGCTATTAAAGTGTGCGGTAATATAATTTATCATCTAAAGATTAGATGACCCCAGAATGTCCTGGGGTTCATATTACTGTGGTCCGATTAACTCATCGAAATCTGCACCAGTTGCCGTAGCAACGAAGTTCAGAGTGATATAGTTAATTGAACGTGCCGGCTTGATGTAGAAGCTCGCTACAAACTCGTTGCGGTCGATAACTGCTGGAGTGTTATTCGTGGTATCACATACAACTCGGAAGTCATATACACCACCCAGAGCTTTAATACCTGCGAGGTATTGGCTGGTTTCCATACGGAAAGAACTACGGGTAAAGTTATCGTTTAATTCAAACAGCTGCCACTTAGAAGAATCACCGATGTTGTTCTTCAGCATGTTAAACAAGCGACGAACGTTAATTCGGTCAAACGGTGTTGGAACAGTGGTTGCAGTCTTATCACCGAACAGAATGAAACCTTCACCTGTACCTTGACCAGTCACTGGGTTAATACCTGCTTGGTACATGCGGTCACGATGTGCCTGACGCGGTTCAATTGCCAATTTGATGCAATTTAAAATCTGACCACGACGATATCCAGCTGGTGACATCCAAGGCTGAGCAATATCATCAGTACGAGCACACAGGCCTGCAATATCAGCAGCTAACGGAACCCAACGGTTTACGTCGTTATATTTATCATACTGATATTTATAGTTACCATCAATTGCTGCGTACGTAGTATTGATGTTCATGTTAGCAGAATCATAAGTTCCATCGCCTTGGCGCCAGTCGATTAAATTATCAACAGCACGAGTCAGAGGAATATTTACAATCGTTGACCTTGGAGGCGAAATGAGTGCTAAGCAGTCTTGACGCTCATCTGCAATAGACGAAACGTGTTTTTGTACTGTACTTGCGATTTCATCGGTTTCACCGGCACAAGCACCAGCAATCAGAAGGTTTACACGCAATGCTTCACGGTCACCAAATAAATCCCAGCCTTGAATTAAATCGCCAGCCGTAACTGATTCATTAGCTGAAACCCCACCACCCAGACGAATAACGCCGGAAAATCCTTCAGGCCATCCTTGCGCAGTAGCAAATACATAGCGTGAAGAACCCTTGGAGAAATAATCGTCCATAAAGATGTTGTTTCCGTAGATATCTTTATCTTGGCGGCTTGTTGATAACACCGCTGATTCAACTACAGCACCATCTCTACGAACAATGATAGCGTACTGAGTATCGGTCTGAGGACCATATCCAAATACGGCTTTTGCGGTTGATGCACGCTGTCCACCACTCGGATAAATCGTCAGTTGTTCGCCTTTATCAAAAGCGGCTTTTGATACAATTTCAATTTCCAGTTGGTTTCCGAGCTCGCCCGGATACGCAGCTACAATTCCAGGCATTTTATATTGCGCAAGCGCAGTCTGGAATTCAGTTTTTGTCATTTCTTCATGGGCAGTTTCATGTTCAGTCAGTAGAACTGTAGACTCAGAAATAATTTTACCTAAAGTAATGACAGCAGAAACACCAGAACTCTGTGAAGTAATGGTAGTTGTCCACGAAGACCCTAAATCAGGATATTGATTAATGCTTTTTGCATATGCAATAATCTTCGATGTCGGAATGAACACCGACTTAATTTTTCCGTCACTATCTACTTCAGTAACTGAACCGGTGTCATCTACGGTTTGGTCTGCATATTTAACCGTAATTTTATCACCAACTTCATAGTTACTACCAGCAGTAGTGATAGTCCATTCAATATTATCAACCAATGGAGATGCGTTTTTAGCAGCTTCACGGTTAACTACACGGACGGTGCGTAGATCATTACCATATTGCAGAAAGTTCATTGCTGACATAAAGTAATCAGCAGTTTGGTTATTAGGGCCGCCAAACATATCAACCAGTTCAACTTCATTAGTGATTTGAGTAACTTGATATGCAGGACCCCATTGGAACTTCCCGACAATTGCGGCACGACCTGTAGCGTTAAGTACTACCGTGCTCTGTACGCTCGTTTCTTTGAGCTCAATTCCAGGAGAGACTAAAGGCATGATATATCCTCAATGTTGTTTGCTTTTTATTATTTATACAAATGAAAGACCATGTTCTTGAGGCGCATATTCTGCGCTATTCACGGCGTCAACGAACACTACAGGAGCGTAATCGTCGTTCATATCTTCTAATTCGCGTTTAAAAACTTCAGATGCTAAACGCATTTCATCTTTATCCACGAAATCAGCAAATTTTTGCTGTGTTGTTAACCATGCGAAAATTACGAGTGACATAATTAAATCGTCATGATATCCATCTTCTGCCGCCCAGGATACTCCTTTCTCAGAGAAAGTACGAAATTCTTGAACAGTAGCACGATGGTGAATAATGAGTTTATCCTTTTCGATAAGGTCTTTTAGTGCAGAACATCCGACGGCTTTTGACCTTTTCGTCTGTTTCATTCCTAAATCAACTATTGAATCGCAAATGACATTCTCATATTCTAAATCCATATAAAGACTCTTCGCTACAGAAACACCTGTAGAGTTAAGTTCTATATAGATTGGAGCTTCGTTGTACTCCATTAGATATTTAATAACTATATCCGGGAGGATTAAGTGAGAAATTGTATTAGAATGTAATACTCCAACCTGTTCCCATTCAGATGTAGTTACGTCAATAATATTTAGTGCATGGTAATCCTGGCCGCGTCCTTCAGCAGAGTCAAGAGTTGCAATATATTTGTGGTCTGCTTCCGCTTCTTTAAATTTATAAAACCCGTGCGAGTCAGGAGTAACTTCAATCCAATCCATATTGGCAAGTTTCATACCGGAAATGAGAGTACCGGATGTGCCATGAAATTCCGCACAGTGCTCTTGTTTAAACTGCTCAAGAGAAGAAGCACTGATAGTTTGAAGTGACCATTGCCACCCATCATCAAACATATCTTCGTCGTTATATAGACGTTCTTTAACCGAGTTCCAAATTGCAGTATAAGGCGTAAAGCCTGATTTACCTTCAACCGCCGCAGTCCAAATATCATAGAAGTGGTTTAATCCACTTGGCGTAGTCGTGATAATAATTTTAGAACGACGACCTGATGAAATAACAGGTTGGATAGCAAGCCATGCATCGATGAAGTTTGGAATAAACGCGCATTCGTCAATGTAAATCATTGCAAATGAGTTACCACGAACGGCATCAGGACTTGAAGCATACGCTCCAATAGATGAACCATTATCTAATTCGATTGAGCCTTTGTTCCATTCAACAATACCAGGCTGAAGAAAGTCAGGAAGTAATTCAATTGCTTGCTTAGTACGGTCGAGAACTTCCGCAGACATTGAGCCTTTATGCGCAAGAATACCTACTGCTTTATCCTTATTAAAACACACGAAGTGCGCAAGAAAGATTGCTACTACAGTAGTTTTACCGAGCTGACGACTGAGGTTACAACAAGTCATACGTTTGGCTGCCATGATTTCCAGCATGTCCCTCTGGTAATCACGAAGCTGGACTTTAATGGTACCATAGTCAATGTGAGTAATTGCACAGTAGGTCTCTGCGAAGTACACAATATCGTCTCGGCATTTCTTCCATTCTGCAACTATTTCACGGGTTAGTTGCATTTTAATATTTGCTCGTTTAAGGTTTGGCAATCCCATATAGCGGGTGCGCTTATTATTTTTGTCCTTAAACGTTTGGAAATGAGCTGGGTCTTCACCTTGCAAACGAATTTTAACTATCCCATGCAACTTAAGATAGTCTTCAAATTTCTCAGGATACCACTTATCATCCCATTGCGATTTAAAGAAACGAACTCCGTTTTCAATTTTCGTTTCCATTTCAGACGGGTGACGAATAACCGTCAGTTTCCCGTCATTTAAAGGATGGGCATCACTCAGAACGTTAAACGGTTGAGTCTGTTCCATTTACTATTTTCTCTCGAGCTTCTTGTGCTTCATAGGCATCACCGAATTCATCCATCATATCAGCGGTAGACCCTACAAAGACTGTTGCATTTTGAATATTCATTCCTTGCTGAGGATTAGCTCCCTTTCCGGTGCCAACCTGCTCAGAAGTAATGTCTTTCATTTCTTTATGAAGCTTAAGAATTTCTTTGTTGGTTGTAGTCATCTGACCCATAAGAGTTGCAAATACTTCCATATGTCTAGGAGAATCAGCATTCTTAGCAGTT
>OLSC01001263.1_pt1 | contig 24451 bp, 18 predicted proteins | sample 1672881 | NCBI WGS metagenome assembly OLSC01 (sample SAMEA3136733, study PRJEB25190) | human gut metagenome | biome: human gut; feature: human-associated habitat; material: faeces | place: Austria | collected 2013
AAGTCGGAAAAGAAATCAGAAAATTATATTCTTGGTCTGATGAAGATAAATTAATTAATAACTAATCAACACACTTTAGTGTGTTGTCATTGGAAAGTCATGACTTTCTAATGACAACCTACTAAGGTTAAAAATGAAGGGGGAATTTAAAAAATGGCAATGACAATGACACAAAAGATCTTAGCAAAACATGCGGGATTAGATCATGTTGAAGCGGGACAATTAATTGAAGCAAAATTGGATGTTGTAATGGCAAATGATATTACAGGGCCTATGGCATTACCAATTTTTGATAAAATGGCAGATAAAGTCTTTGATAAAGATAAAGTGGTTTTAGTGCCAGATCACTTTACACCAAATAAAGATATTAAATCTGCAGAAAATTCAAAAGCAATTTTGGATTTTACAAACAAACAATGTTTAACACATCGTATGGAACAAGGTAAATGTGGTGTAGAACATGCTATCTTACCAGAAAAAGGAATCGTTGTGGCTGGTGAATGTATTATTGGGGCAGACAGTCATACATGTACTTATGGGGCATTAGGAGCTTTTTCTACAGGTGTAGGAACAACAGATATCGCTACTGGAATGGCAACTGGTGAATTATGGTTTAAAGTACCAAGTGCTATTAAATTTGTGATTACTGGTAAACCAAGTGAATATGTTAGTGGGAAAGATGTTATTTTACATATTATTGATAAAATTGGTGTTGATGGGGCTTTATATAAATCAATGGAATTTGTTGGAGACGGTATTCAATATTTAACAATGGATGATCGTTTTACAATTTGTAATATGGCCATTGAAGCAGGAGCTAAAAATGGTATTTTCCCTGTTGATGATCAAACAATTGCTTATATTGAAAAACATTCTAAAAAGCCTTATGAAGTCTTCGAAGCTGATGAAGATGCTGAATATGAACAAGTGGTAGAAATCAATTTAAGTGAAGTAAGACCAACTGTTGCATTTCCTCATTTACCAGGAAATGGACATACAATTGATGAAATTGAAGAAATGGATAAAATCTATATTGATCAAGTCGTTATTGGATCATGTACAAATGGACGTTTATCTGATTTAGAAAAAGCAGCTGCAATTTTAAAAGGTAAAAAAGTTGCAGACAATGTACGTGTGATGGTCGTACCAGCAACACAAAAAATCTTCTTACAATGTATTCAAAAAGGTTTAGCTGAAATCTTTGTAGAAGCTGGATGTGCATTCAATACACCAAGTTGTGGACCATGTATGGGTGGTCATATGGGTGTTATGGCTAAAGGTGAAAAATGTGTTTCAACAACAAACCGTAACTTCGTAGGTCGTATGGGAGATACAGAAGCACTTATTTATTTAGCTTCTCCACAAGTTGCTGCAGCAAGTGCGATTGCTGGATATATCGCAAATCCTGAAAAGGTAGGTAAAGAATAATGAAAATTTATAAATATAAAGATAATGTAGATACAGATGTAATTATTCCTGCACGTTATTTAAATTCATTTGATGCAAAAGAACTTGCAAGTCATGCTATGGTGGATATTGATCCTACTTTTGCTTCAACTGTAGAAAAAGGAGATATCATTGTAGCAGGTCAAAACTTTGGTTGTGGTTCTTCAAGAGAACATGCACCTCTTTGTTTAAAAACTGCTGGGGTTAAATGTGTTATCGCAAAAAGCTTTGCGCGTATTTTCTATCGTAATTCAATTAATATTGGTTTTCCAATTATGGAATGTGAAGAAGCAGCTGATAAAATTGAAAAAGGTGACGAAGTAGAAGTTGATTTTTCAACAGGTGTAATCACAAATAAAACAAAAAACGAAACTTACCAAAGTCAACCATTCCCAGAATTCTTACAAAAAATGATTGATGCTGATGGTTTAGTAAATTATGTAAATTCTAAAAAATAGGGGATAAAAAATGGAAAAGAATATAGCGGTTATTAAAGGTGATGGAATCGGGCCTGAAATCGTTACAGAAGCGATGAAAGTTTTAGATGCTGTTGCTAAAAAATACAATCATAAATTTAATTATACAGAAATCTTAATGGGTGGTTGTTCAATCGATGCTTATGGTGTGCCGTTAAGTGATGAAGCTTTAAAAATTGCTAAAAAAAGTGATAGTGTTTTATTAGGGGCTATTGGTGGAAATACGACAACTTCACCATGGTATAAATTAGAACCATCATTAAGACCAGAAGCAGGTTTATTAAAAATTAGAAAAGAATTAGGGTTATTCGCAAATTTACGTCCTGCTTATTTATATGATGAATTAAAAGGGGCTTGTCCACTTAAAGAAGAATTAACTGCAGGTGGATTTGATATGATGATCATGCGTGAATTAACTGGTGGTCTTTATTTCGGTGAACGTTCTACTGAAAAAGAAGGAGATCAAATGGTTGCTCGTGATTCAATGAGTTATAGTGAAAGTGAAATTCGTCGTATTGCTAAACGTGGATTTGATATTGCAATGAAAAGAAATAAAAAAGTAACAAGTGTGGATAAAGCAAATGTTTTAGATACTTCTCGTTTATGGCGTAAAGTTGTTGAAGAAGTTGCTAAAGAATATCCTGAAGTTACTTTAGAACATATGTTAGTAGATAACTGTGCAATGCAACTTGTAAGAGATCCAAAACAATTTGATGTTATTTTAACTGAAAATATGTTTGGTGATATTTTATCAGATGAAGCAAGTATGGTTACTGGTTCAATTGGAATGTTATCAAGTGCTTCTTTAAGAGAAGATAGTTTTGGTATGTATGAACCAAGTCATGGTAGTGCACCAGATATTGCTGGACAAAATATTGCTAATCCAATTGCAACTATTTTATCAGCAGCAATGATGCTTCGTTATTCTTTTGATTTAGATCAAGAAGCAAAAGATGTGGAAGATGCTATTGAAAAAGTATTAAAAGAAGGATATCGTACAACAGATATCATGTCTGAAGGTAAAACATTAGTAGGTACTCGTGAAATGGGAGACCTTATTGTAAGTCATTTATAGGAGGATATAGGGATGAAAAGTGATTTTGTAAAAAAAGGGACTGAAAGAGCTCCTCATCGATCATTATTTAATGCCGCTGGGTATACAGATGAAGAATTAGAAAGACCATTAATTGGGGTTGTCAATTCTTTCAATGAAATTGTTCCAGGACATATGAACTTAGATAAAATTTGTGAAGCTGTAAAAAAAGGAATCTATCTTGCTGGTGGAGTACCCGTAGAAATTCCAGCAATCGCTGTATGTGATGGTATTGCCATGAACCATACAGGTATGAAATATTCACTTGTTACACGTGAATTAATTGCTGATAGTACAGAAGCCATGGCTGAAGCACATCAATTTGATGGTTTAGTTATGATTCCTAACTGTGATAAAAACGTACCAGGATTATTAATGGCTGCTGCCAGAGTCAATGTTCCAACAATCTTTGTTTCTGGTGGACCAATGTTAGCTGGTCGTAAAATGGATGGTAAAAGAACATGTTTATCTTCATTATTTGAAGCTGTAGGACAATTCAATGCAGGGAATATGACAGAAGATAAACTTCATGAATTTGAACAAAAAGCATGTCCAACTTGTGGTTCATGTTCAGGTATGTATACAGCAAACTCAATGAACTGTTTAACTGAAGTTTTAGGAATGGCTCTTCGTGGAAACGGAACAATTCCAGCAGTTTATTCAGAAAGAATTAGACTTGCAAAACATGCAGGTATGCAAATCGTAGAACTTATTAAAAAAGATATTCGTCCTCGTGATATTATGACTGAAAAAGCATTTATCAATGCTTTAACAATGGATATGGCACTAGGATGTTCAACAAACTCAATGCTTCATTTACCAGCTATTGCTCATGAAGCAGGAGTTACTTTAAATCTTGAAATTGCGAATGAAATTTCTAAGAAAACACCTAACTTATGTCATTTAGCTCCAGCTGGTGATACATTTATGGAAGATTTAAATGAAGCTGGTGGAATTTATGCAGTTATGAATGAAATTAATAAATTAGGTTTATTATCAACTGATCTATTAACTGTTACTGGGAAAACAGTGGCTGAAAATATTGAAGGATGTGTTAACTTAGATCCTGAAATCATTCGTCCAGTGGAAAATCCATATTCACCTTATGGTGGTATCGCTGTTTTAAAAGGAAATATTTGTCCAAATGGGGCCGTTGTTAAACAATCAGCAGTTGCTAAAGAAATGATGGTACATACCGGACCTGCTCGTGTCTTTGATTGTGAAGATGATGCCATTGTTGCTATCCGTGAAGGAAAAATTGTTAAAGGTGATGTTGTTGTTATTCGTTATGAAGGACCTAAAGGTGGACCTGGAATGCGTGAAATGTTATCACCGACTTCAGAAATCGCTGGTATGGGCTTAGATAAAGATGTTGCTTTAATTACAGATGGTCGTTTCTCTGGAGCTACTCGTGGAGCTTCAATTGGACACGTAGCACCTGAAGCTGCTTTAGGTGGACCAATTGCTTTCATTGAAGAAGGAGATATTATTGATATTGATATTACAAATCATTCAATGAATGTACGTGTTAGTGATGAAGAAATGTCTGCAAGAAAAGCTAAATGGCAACCAAGAGAACCTCGTATTAAAAAAGGTTACTTAGTAAGATATGCTTCTTTAGTAACATCTGCAGATAAAGGTGCTGTATTACAAGCACCAGAAGAAAAAAAATAAAAGGAGGAAAAACAAAATGATGTTAACTGGTTCAGAAATTATATGTGAATGTTTAATTGAACAAGGTGTCGATACAGTGTTTGGTTATCCGGGAGGAACTATTCTTAACGTCTATGATGCACTTTATCGTTATCAAGATAAAATCAATCATGTTTTGACCTCTCATGAACAAGGTGCTTCTCATGCCGCTGATGGTTATGCAAGAGCAACAGGAAAAGTTGGTGTTTGTATGGCTACTTCAGGACCAGGGGCAACAAACCTTGTTACTGGAATTGCGACGGCTTATATGGATTCAACACCACTTGTTGCTATTACTGCAAATGTTGGTGTTGAAATCTTAGGGCGTGACAGTTTCCAAGAAATTGATATTACTGGTGTGACAATGCCAATTACAAAACATAATTTTATCGTTAAAGATATTAAAGATTTAGTGCCTACAATTCGTAAAGCATTCTATATTGCAAAAGAAGGTAGACCAGGACCTGTCTTAGTAGACGTTACTAAAAACGTTACTGCAGAAAAGATGGAATTTGAACCACTTCAACCAAAAGCTATTGAACCTAAAACTGAAACATATACTGTTGAAGATTTAGATCAAGCAATTGAAATAATCAAAGAAAGTGAAAAGCCATTTATCTTTGCTGGTGGTGGTGTTATTTCATCTGGTGCAAGTCAAGAATTAAAAGAATTTGCAGAAAAAATTGATGCACCTGTTTGTGAAACATTAATGGGTAAAGGGGCTTTTGATAATACAAGACCTCGTTATACAGGAATGCTTGGAATGCATGGAACAAAAGCAAGTAACTTTGGGGTAAGCCAATGTGATTTATTAATTACAGTTGGTGCACGTTTCTCTGATCGTGTTACTGGTAATACTCAAACATTTGCTTCTAATGCTAAAATTATTCACATTGATGTAGATGCCGCTGAAATCAATAAAAATATTCAAGTTGATTTAGGTATTATTGGTGATGCTAAATGTATTTTAAATGAATTAAATAATAAGTTAGAAAGACAAAATCATCCACAATGGTTAAAACAAATTCGTGATTTAAAAGATCGTTATCCACTTAACTATGATGATTCTACTCTTACAGGACCTTATGTCCTTGAACAAATTGATTATTTAACAGATAGTAATGCGATTATTTGTACAGATGTTGGGCAACATCAAATGTGGGCTGCTCAATATTATCATTATCGACGTCCACGTCAATTAATTACTTCAGGTGGAGCTGGAACAATGGGATTTGGTTTAGGTGCTGCAATTGGTGCTAAATATGGAAATCCTGATTTCCCGGTATTCAATATTGCTGGTGATGGATGCTTCAGAATGAATATGAATGAACTTGCTACAGCAAGTCGTTACAATGTGCCTATTATTCAAGTTGTTATCAACAATAAGGTATTAGGAATGGTAAGACAATGGCAAACATTATTCTATGGTAAACGTTATAGTAATACGATTTTAGATGATAAAGTTGATTTCTGTAAAGTTGCTGAAGGATTAGGATGTAAAGCAATTCGTGTTTCTACTAAAGAAGAAGTTGCTCCAGCTATTAAAGAAGCTTTAGATACAAATGGACCTGTTTTAATTGAAGTAATGATTGGTAAAGATGATAAAGTTTTCCCAATGGTTGCTCCAGGTGGTGCTATTTCTAAAGCATTTGATGAATCTGATTTAAAAAATAAATAATTTATGAAAGATCAAATAGAAATATTTGGTCTTTTTTTTGTTTTTTGAAGAAAAAAGGAGACAACATGACGGATATATATTGTGGAGGATAAAAATATGAAAGGGATTCAAAATAAAAAACGTATGTATGATTATTGTTGTCAAAGAATTATTCAAGAATATGTAGAAGAAGTAAAGAAAATGACAATTGAAGAAATAAGTAAACATATTTATGGTATTAAAATGTCTTCATTAGAAGAATATATTTACTCAAAGAAAAGAGATAAAAATAATAAACAAGATGTACGATGTTATTTTAATTTAAAGGAATGTATTCAAATCAATATCTATTTAAATTTAGACTATAAAGAAGATGCACATGTAAATAAAAGAAAGAAACATAAAGTATATCATTTATATTTTATAACCCGATCTTTAGAATATGATGATGGAACTGTTTTAATGAATATAAATTCCCAACTAAACATTTATAAATCCAGGATTTATATTTCAAATCGATATCGATCAAATAATGAATGTAAACAATATAATGAAATTCTTACTTTAATGCACATCATCTTAAGTTATCGAATGGGTGCAAAGTATAAAGAAAGATCAATAAAAAAATACATAAATAATAAAGAAATAGATAAGGAATTAGAGATAATGTGTAATTTAAGTCAAGCTATAGAAATGGATATTAAAGAAAAGACAGTCAGAAAAGTGACAAGAGAAGTTACAAGACAAAATAATGTCAGAGCTATTTATAATATTATGAAAAATCTAAATGTTTCTTTTGATGTGGCGATAGATATTTTAGGTTTTACTAAAAATGAAAAAATTATTTTAAAAGAATATTTAAAAAATAAAGAATATTTATTGACCTTATAGTAACTCTAACGTGTATGTTTTGGTTAGAAAGAAGGGAAATAAAATGAAAAAGAGTGTGAAATTAGTCATGATCATTGTTTTATTGATGGCAGGTGGGTGTACGACTCAAAAGAAAGAAGAAAACACAAGAATCATCGATACAAGTATGTTTCTTTACAAAGTATCTGATCAAAAAGGAGGATATTCATATTTATTTGGAACATTTCATCCAGGAAGGTATCCTATTAAAAGTTTGGATAAGGTAACAGAAAAGGCATTAGATGAAAGTGATTCAATTTATTTGGAATGTGATATGAAACCATCGTCAAAAGAAACAGAAGAAATCACTAAATACAATACGTACAATTCAATTCGTGATTTAGGTCTAGAAGATAAATATGAAAATCTAATGAAACAATACAAAAGTTTGAAAGAAAAACCTGGCTATGCACTCTATAATGTATTTGTAATAAACTCACTTATAAATAGTGATCCTGAAGTATTGAATAAGGCAAATATAAGTAAATTTAGTGCAATTGATAATTATATTTATGAGTATGCTCAAAAGAAAAAGAATTTTAAAGAAGTAGAAGGTATTGAATTTCAAATGAAGCTATTAACTGAATTATCAGGGGATTACTCAGAGACGATATTAGATAATTTAGCAAATAAAGAAATGGTAATAAAAAGTGCTAAAGAAGATTTAGATGCTTATTATAGTGGTAATACACAATATTATGAAGATGAACAAAATTTATTGTTAAATCAGTTAGAACAATTAAATGATAGTGATAAAGAAAAGTATGAAAAGTATTGGAATATACTTGCATATAATAGAAATATTTTTATGAAAGATACTTTAGCCGATAGTATTCATAATAATAAACATGATTTTATAGGTGTAGGATGTAAACATCTCTATGGTAAAAAAGGAATTATCCAATTATTAAAGGATGATGGCTATTTAGTTGAATGTATGAAATAATGAAGGTAGGTGAAAAATATGCAAATAAAAGAAGTTCAGGAAAAACTAAAAATCAGTTCTTATACACTAAGATATTATGAAAAGATGGGACTCATTCAACCTTATCGTGATGAAAATGGTTATCGAAATTACAGTGAAGAAGATATTCATAAAATAGAAAGAATTATGTTTTTAAGAGATATCAATGTACCTATAGAAGATATTAAAGATATCTTAAATAATAAAGTTACATTTCAAGATGTCTTAGAAAATCATATTGAAAAAGTAAATACCAAAATAGAATCATTACAATATATAAAAAACATGTGTGAAGATTTAAAAGAAAAGAATATTCCTTTATTAGATCAAGTAATTGAAGACAATCAAATAGGAGATAAAAAAGTTAAGAAAAGAGATTTAAAGAAAGTGTTTGATTATTTTAAGAAAGATCAAACGGTGATTATTGGAACTAAATTTGATTTGAATATGTATTTTAGAACATTTATTTGTGCGTTGATTACTGCCCCAATTTTAACATTTGCAGCTATTAATTATTTACAAAGATTTCATATTTTGGAAAAGGAAATAATAGACTCTATTTTCATTTATTTAATATTAATGATTTTAGTTATATTACTTTCAATGGTAAGTATTTCTTATATGTGCTCCTGTCAAAATTATATAGAACTTACAGATAATAAGATTTCTATTTTAGATGCTAAGAAAGTATCACATTTAAAATTAAGCTATTTAGTTTTAAAAAGAGATTTGACAACTATTATGGAGAATTATAATTGGGAAGATTTAGAATATGTAGAAATTAAATTAGTGATTCAATATGGTGGAATAGGAATGGGAACAAGTAAAACGATGTATTATTATTTACCGAACTATATATTTCATTTTAAAAATTCTTCAAGCAAAAGTTTTTTAGAATGGAATAATCCTAAAGCTGCTTATCAAATATTAAGAAATAAAAATATAGAAATTGTGACTAGTGATGAAATATTAGATTGTTTTGAACAAAAGGAATTAAGTGTTTATGATTTCTTTGAAAATATCTATCATAAAAATGGTAAAAACAGATAGTTAAAAAAGTAGGTGAAAATTATGCAAATAAAAGAGGTTCAAGAAAAATTAAAAATCAGTTCTTATACACTAAGATATTATGAAAAGATGGGATTGATTCAACCATATCGTGATGAAAATGGTTATCGAAACTATAGTGAAGAAGATATTCACAAAATAGAGCGAATCATGTTTTTAAGAGATATCAATGTACCAATAGAAGATATTAAAGATATCTTAGATAATAAAGTCACATTTCAAGATGTCTTAGATAACCATATTGAAAAAGTAAATACTGAAATAGAATCATTACAATATATAAAAAATATGTGTAAAGATTTAAAGGAAAAGAATATTCCCTTATTAGATCAAGTAATTGAAGACAATCAAATAGGAGATAAAAAAGTTAAGAAAAGAGATTTAAAGAAAGTATTTGATTATTTTAAAAAAGATCAAACAGTAGTTATTGGTTATAAGTCGATACCAAGAAGTCTGTTAGGCATTAGTGTTTTATCTTTATTTATATCTGGAATTTTTGGAATTTTAATTGGTTTAGCATTTCCTAATATGATTTCTTATGTGAACGAACAAACACGAAGTTCAGTACAACATTTTCAAATACCTTTTTATAAAGCATCAGGGAAACTCATTATTTTTTCTATGTGTATTTCATTTATTATTCTTTTGATTATATTTGTTATTTGTGAAACTAAATTAGAATATGTTGAATTAACAGATAATAAGATTTCAATTTGTAGTTATCACTATCAAAGTAGAAAATCTATTTTAAAAAGCTTGATAACTAAAAAAGAAAATGATGAAAATAAGGAATATAGTTGGCAGGATTTAAGAAGAGTAAAGATAGGTCTCTATTTTGAAAAAGGTGGCGCATGGCATCAAGGATTACATACACTTTATGTGATGCAATTTAGTTTTATCTTTCAAGATGGATTTGAATTTATCATTGATATGGGAAAATCAGTTGAGGAAAATCCTAAAATGGCTTATCAAATATTAAGAAATAAGAATATTGATATTCAAGCAAGTGATGAAGTAATTGATTTTTTTGAACAAAATGAATTAAAGTTGTATGATTTTTTTGAAAATATTTATCATAAAAATGGAAAGAATAGATAAGAGGATTAGATGTAAGTTTAATCCTTTTTCTTTGTTAATAAATTAACTTTATTTTTTTATAATTGCATGTTGTAAATTGTTTCTAAAAGAGTACAATGTAGTGGAATTTAGGGAGAAAGATCATGAAAAAGATAAAAAAAAGAGATTTAATTAGCTTTGCCTGTGTATTTTGTTCTTCATTGATTATGGCTGCTACAACTAAAACATTTGTAAGACCAGCGCACTTATTGTCAGGTGGGTTTATGGGTATTGCCTTACTTGTAGATATGATTGCTGATTTATTTGGAAAATCAATTCCAACAGCATTCACTTTAGTTGTTTTAAATGTACCTGTTGCGCTTATTTGTGCCAAGAAAATATCAAAACGATTTGTATTCTTTTCATTATTACAAGTCTTTTTAACATCATTTTTATTACAAATTATTCCAAATTATCCATTATTTGATGAACAAGTTTTAAATGTTGTATTTGGTGGATATATTTGGGGAATGAGTATTGTACTTGCTTTAAAAGCGGGTGCTTCTTCAGGTGGTACAGATTTTATTGCTTTGTATTTTGCTAATAAAAATGGACGAGAAATCTGGATGCAAGTTTTTGCCTTTAATGCTATGATTTTATGTGTTTTTGGAGTTATTTTTGGATTTGATAAAGCAGGGTATTCTATTTTGTTCCAATTTATCTCAACAAAAACAATTTCTACTTTCCATACACGATATAAACGTGTTATGTTACACATCTATACTGTAAAAAAAGACGAAGTGGTGGATACTTATTTAGAAAAATTCCATCATGGGATCACTGCTTTAGATGGTTATGGAGGATATTCACATCATCCTGTAAGCTATTTAACAGCAATTGTTTCAAGTTATGAAGTCGGAGATGTTTTAGAAGCTTTAAAGGAAACTGATCCAAAGATTATTGTTTCTGTAACTAAAGTTGAAAACTTTATAGGACGTTTTTATAATAAACCATTGGATTAACGAGTATACACCCGTTAATTTTTTTATGTCTTTTGATGCAAAATAGAGTAGAATCCACCTTCAATACTGTAAGCATCATAACCTTGTTGACATAAATCATCTGCTAGTTTTTTTGATTTAGCTCCGCTATAACAGATAAGAATAAGTGGTTCTTTTTTAGAAAAATGATACTGATTGAGATTGAACTTTTCATAGGGAATATTTGTGAATTTTGTTAGATGAATTTTCTTATACTCATAGGGATCTCTTAAATCGACAAATTGATAATCATTCTCTAACATAGATGGGATTTTTTGGATAGGGATTACATTCGTATTTTTCATATTTTTCACCTCATAATATAATATGAAATTAATTGAAAACAATGATTATAGATGATATAATTCAGCCATGGAGGAATTATAAAAATGGATAAGAAAACAATTAGAGATATTGAAGTCGCTGGAAAAACTGTTTTAGTTCGTGTTGACTTCAACGTACCAAGAAGTAAAGAAACAGGAGAAATCACTAATGATAATCGTATTGTTGCTGCATTACCAACAATCAAATATTTATTAGAACAATCTCCAAAAGCTATCGTTTTATTCTCTCACTTAGGTAAAGTGAAAACTGAAGAAGACAAAGCTAAAAACAATTTAGCTGTTGTTGCTCCTAGATTAGCTGAATTATTAGGTAGAGATGTAAAATTCGTAGATTGCACTCGTGGTGCTGAATTAGAAGAAGCTGTTAAAAACGCTGAAAATGGACAAGTTATCTTAGTTCAAAACACTCGTTATGAAGCTGGAGAAAGTAAAAATGATCCTGAATTAGGAAAATACTGGGCTTCATTAGGTGATGTATTTGTTGAAGATGCATTCGGTTCAGTTCATAGAGCTCATGCTTCTACAGCTGGAATCCCTGCTCATTTACCATCAGCAGCTGGTTTCTTAGTAGAAAAAGAAATCAACTACATTGGAAAAGCTGTAAGTAATCCAGAAAGACCAATGGTTGCTATCTTAGGTGGGGCTAAAGTTTCTGATAAAATCTTAGTTATCGAAAACTTATTAAAAATTGCTGACAAAGTTATCGTTGGTGGAGGTATGTGCTATACTTTCGCTAAAGCTCAAGGTCATTCAATCGGTAACTCTTTAGTTGAAGATGATAGAATTGACGTGGCTAAAGATATCTTAGCTAAAGCTGGAGATAAATTAATCTTACCAGTTGATTCTGTAATCAATACTGCATTTGCTGCAGAAGGTGATATTAAAGTTTGTGGTGAAGATGTACCTGATGGATACATGGGATTAGACATCGGACCTAAATCTGTAGAAAACATCAAAGCTGCTTTAGCTGGTGCTAAAACAGTTGTATGGAATGGACCTATGGGTGTATTCGAAATGGAACCATTCGCTAAAGGAACAATCGCTGTATGTGAAGCTTTAGCTGGTTTAGAAGGTGCTAACACTATCATTGGTGGTGGAGATAGCGCTGCTGCAGTAATGCAACTTGGATATGCTGATAAAGTTTCTCACATCTCAACTGGTGGTGGAGCTTCATTAGAATATATGGAAGGTAAAGTTCTTCCAGGTATCGCTGCAATTGATGATAAATAATAAGGAAGGTATTTGTAATCATGAGAAAACCAATTATCGTAGGAAACTGGAAAATGAATAAAACAATCGCTGCTACAAAAGCATTCGTAGAAGCTGTTGATCCAGAAGTAACTGATAAAGCTGACTGGGGAATTGCTACTCCATACTTAGCTTTACAAACTGCAAAAGCAGGAGCTAAAAACTTAATCGTAGCTGCTGAAAACGTACACTTCAAAGATAGCGGAGCTTATACTGGTGAAGTATCTGTTGAAATGTTAAAAGAAATCGGAGTTGAATGGGTTATCTTAGGTCACTCTGAAAGAAGACAATATTTTGGGGAAACTGATGAAACAGTTAACGCTAAAATGCTTCAAGTTCTTAAAAATGATATGACTCCAATCGTATGTGTTGGTGAAACATTAGAACAATATGAAGCTGGAACTACTAAAGATGTTGTTAAAACTCAAGTAGTTGCTGCTTACAAAGATGTTTGTCCTAAATGTGCTGCTAGAAGCGTTATTGCTTACGAACCAGTATGGGCTATCGGAACTGGAAAAACTGCTACAAACGAAATCGCTCAAGATGTTTGTGGATACATCCGTTCAGTAGTTGCTGAATTATACGGACAAGAAGTTGCTGATCAAGTAAGAATTCAATATGGTGGATCTGTTAAACCTGAAGGTTTAAAAGCATTATTAGAACAACCTGATATTGATGGTGCTTTAGTTGGTGGAGCTTCATTAGTTGAAGATTCATACAAAGCAATGATTGCTGCTTTAGACTAATTGTTGTTTAAACTCTAGGAAAATTCCTAGAGTTTTTCTTTTTTTTAAATTTATTTGATAAAATGCAAAAAAATATAAAAAAGTATTGCATTTATCAAGAGATAATGGTAAATTAGTTGTCGACGCAATAGGTTAATTGCGCATTCATTGTTGTGTGGAAGGGTAACACCCATTTGACCACAACACGGACAAATTTTTACAAGGAGGAAATGTCGCGTGAGTAAGAAAGTTGTTAGAGTTATGAAAATTCAATTCAAAGCAGGGCAAGCTAAACCTGGTCCAGCATTAGCAGGTGCAGGTATCCAAATGCCTAAATTCTGTACTGCTTTCAATGATCAAACTAAAGATCGTATGGGAGAAACAGTACCAGTTGTCTTAACAGTATATGAAGACAAAGATTTCAGCTTTGTATTAAAAACTGCTCCAGCTTCAGAAATGATTAAAAAAGCTTTAGGAGTACAAAAAGGTTCTAGTAATGCAGGAACAACTACTGTAGGAACATTATCAGCTGACAAATTAAAAGAAATCGCTGAATACAAAATGCCTGACTTAAATGCTTATGATTTAGATGCTGCAATGAAAATCGTTGCTGGTACAGCTAAAAACATGGGTGTTAAAGTTGAAGGAATCGATGCGTAAGCATCACGTGGAAGGATAATCCGTTATAACCACTAAGGAGGAAATTAAATGGCAAAGAAAAGTAAAAGATATACAGAAGCAGCTGCATTAATTGAAAATGGAAAACTTTATTCAGCTGAAGAAGCTATTGAATTAGTTAAAAAAACAAGTAATGTAAAATTCGATGCAAGTGTCGATGTTGCTTTCAATTTAGGATTAGATGTTAGACAAGCAGATCAACAATTACGTGGAGCTGTTGTATTACCACACGGAACTGGTAAAACTAAAAAAGTTTTAGTTGTAGCTGAAGGAGAAAAAGCTCAAGAAGCTAAAGATGCTGGTGCAGATATCGTTGCTGGTAAAGAAATTTTAGAAGACATCAAAAAAGGATGGTTAGATTTCGAAGTTATGATCGCTACTCCTAACATGATGGCTGAATTAGGTAAATTAGGTCGTATCTTAGGACCTAAAGGTTTAATGCCTAACCCAAAAACTGGAACAGTAACTATGGATGTTGCTAAAGCAGTTCAAGAAACAAAAGCTGGTAAAGTAACTTACCGTACTGATAAAGAAGGTAATGTTCATTTACCAATCGGTAGAGTATCATTTGATGATGCTAAATTAGTTGAAAACTTCAACACAATTTATGATTTAATCGTAAGATTAAAACCAACATCAGCTAAAGGTACTTATATTAAAAATATTGCAGTTTCATCAACTATGGGACCTGCAATCAAAGTTCAAACTACTAAATAGTTTGTAAAAAATGTCGCAATCAATATACCGTAGACAGTAACTGGGAAACCTTAATTTGTTACCGAGGTGTTGAGTTTATGAAGAACTTGAACTCCTATCTACGTATGGGAGTTTTAAATATAGCGCGTATATTGTTGCATATATAAAAATTTATAGGAGGTGTAGCAATGTCAGTAGAAGCAATCAATGCGAAAAAAGTCGTTGTTGAAGAAATCACTGGTAAATTTAATGATTCACAATCTGCTGTAGTAGTAGAATATCGTGGATTATCAGTAGCAGAAGTCACTGAATTACGTAAAGCATTACGTGAAGAAGATGTTGAATTCAAAGTTTACAAAAACAAATTAGTTCAAAGAGCTACTGAAAGCGCTGGATATGCTGAAATCAATGATAAATTAGTAGGTCCAAACGCTATTGCATTCGGTCATAGTGATGCCGTTGCACCTGCAAGAGTTTTAGCTAACTTTGCTAAAGATCATGAAGCTTTAGTAATCAAAGCTGGAATTGTTGAAGGAAAAGTATTAGAAGTAGAAGAAATTAATGAAATTGCTAAATTACCTGGACGTGAAGGAATGTACTCAATGTTACTTGGTATGTTACAAGCACCAGTTAGCAAATTCGCTAGAGTTGTAAAAGCTGTAGCAGATGCAAGAGAAGAAAATGGTGGAGAAGCACCAGTTGAAGCACCTGCTGAAGAAAAAGTAGAAGAAGCTGCTGAATAAGCAGAATTAATGAAAAGGAGAATATAAACATGGCAAAATTAACACATGAAGATATCTTAGCTTACTTAGAAGAAGCTACTATTTTAGAATTAAATGACTTAGTAAAAGCAATCGAAGAAAAATTTGATGTAACTGCTGCTGCACCAGTTGCTGTAGCTGCTGCTGCTGATGCTGGAGCTGCTGCTGAACCTACAGAAGTTAACGTAACATTAACTGAAGTTGGTGGAACTAAAGTTGCTGTAATCAAAGCTGTAAGAGAAATCACTGGATTAGGATTAGTTGATGCTAAAGGATTAGTTGATAAAGCACCTTCAGTAATCAAAGAAAAAGTATCTGCTGATGAAGCTAAAGAAATCAAAGAAAAATTAGAAGCTGCTGGAGCTACAGTAGAAGTTAAATAATTATAACTTTGATTTAAAAGAAGGATCTTACGATTCTTCTTTTTTTATTGGTTAAAATTCTATTTATTTGTATAATAAAGAAAAAGGAAATAGAGGAAATACAAATGAAACATTATTTTACAGATAATACTGATTTAAAAAGTGAACAATCACAATTTATTTTTAGATTTCATAAATATGATCTTTTATTTACAAGTGATAATGGTGTTTTTTCTAAAAGCATGATAGATTATGGATCACGTGTTTTATTAGATAATATCGAAATTACAAATGAAAAAACACTTCTTGATGTAGGATGTGGCTATGGAACTTTCGGAATATGTCTTAATAAAGTTTATTCACATTTAAATGTGGATATGGTCGATGTCAATGATCGTGCACTTGAACTTGCCAAATTAAATGCTAAAAATAATAATATTCATGCAAATATTTATAAAAGCTTTATTTATGAAAATGTTCAAGGAAGTTATGATGTGATCGTAACAAATCCACCAGTAAGAGCGGGTAAAGAAGTTGTAACTACAATTTTACAAGAATCAATTGAACATCTTAATGAAAATGGAAGTTTATGGGTTATTTTACAAAAGAAACAAGGCGCTCCTTCGACTAAAAAGAAAATGGAAGAAGTTTTTGGGAATTGTGAAATTGTTAAAAGAGATAAGGGATATTACTTGTTACATAGTGTAAAAAGATAATATTTCTTTTTTTTATTTTTTATAAAAAAAGGTATTGACTTTTTTGAAACCTTTATCTAAAATACAATAATGACTATTAATATTTAAAATCAAGCGTTTTTGTGCGCTCAAAAACAGTTTAATAGAGATAAAGAAGGGTGGAGTTAATTCGTGGAAAAGCATACAACTACAGCAAAAAGCAAGATTACTCGTCGTAATTACTCTAGGATTTCAGGATCTTTAGAGTTACCAAATTTAGTAGAAATTCAAACAAATTCCTATAAATGGTTTAAAGAAGTAGGAATTAAAGAAGTATTTGATGATATCTACCCAATTACAAACTTTAATGAAACTTTATCATTAGAATTTGTTGATTGTGCCTTTGATGAACCAAAATATTCCGTAAACGAAAGTAAAGATCGTGATGCAAATTATGCAGCACCAATTCGTGCTACTTTACGTTTAATCAATTCAGGAACTGGTGAAATTAAAGAACAAGAAGTATTTATGGGTGATTTCCCATTAATGACTGATTCAGGAACTTTCATTATTAATGGGGCAGAACGTGTTATTGTATCTCAATTAGTACGTTCACCAGGGGCATACTTTGCTGATGCCATTGATAAAAGTGGTAAAACTGTCTTTGAAGGTAGTATTATCCCATCAAGAGGGACTTGGTTAGAGTTCGAAAATGATGCAAAAGATGTTTTAAATGTTCGTATTGACCGTAATAGAAAAATCCCAGGAACAGTTTTATTACGTGCTTTAGGACTTTCTAGTAATGAAGATATTATTGATGTTTTTGGTGATCATGAATTTATTTTGAACACTTTAGCAAAAGATAATACAACAAACACAGAAGAAGCTTTAATTGAAATTTATAATAAATTAAGACCAGGAGAACCTGCTACATTAGAAGGTGCTACAAGCCTTTTATATACTAGATTCTTTGATCCTAAACGTTATGATTTAGCTAAAGCTGGTCGTTTCAAATTTAAGAAAAAATTAAGTTTATTAGATCGTATTGCAGGACGTGTTCTTGCTGAAGATGTTAAAGATGTTGATGGTAACGTTGTTTGTACAAAAGGAACAGTTATTACAAATGAAGTTATTGATACATTAAGACCTGTTTTTGAAGCAGGTGCACACACTGTTGAAATGAAAACTAATCCTAGATTAGAAAGTAATGGTGTATTACAAGTAGTTCATGTTTATGTTGATGAATCACGTACTAAAGTTATGAAAGTAATTGGTACAGATTTATCATTAAATTGTAAATATGTTACAATCTCTGACATGATTGCAGCATATTCATATATGTTAAACTTAGTTGATATTTTCAATTCTTATGATTTAGCACCTGAAGATAGAGTATCTCATATGGCTCGTATAGGTTTATTAGATGATATCGATCATTTAGGAAATAGACGTGTACGTTCTGTAGGTGAATTAATTCAAAACCAATTCAGAATTGGATTATCAAGAATGGAAAGAGTTGTTAAAGAAAGAATGTCATTATCTGAAGTGGATTCAGTAACACCACAATCTTTAACAAATATTCGTCCATTAACTGCCGCAATGAAAGAATTCTTTGCGTCATCACAATTATCACAATTCATGGATCAAATTAACCCCTTAGCCGAATTAACAAATAAACGTCGTTTATCTGCATTAGGGCCAGGTGGTTTATCAAGAGACCGTGCAGGATATGAAGTCCGTGACGTACATGCTTCCCATTATGGAAGAATTTGTCCAATCGAAACTCCTGAAGGTCCAAACATCGGGTTAATTTCAACTTTAGCATCTTATGCTAAAATCAATGAATATGGATTTATTGAAACTCCATATCGTAAAGTTAATAAATGTGTTATCGATGAAGACGATGTACGTTATTTAACTGCTGATGAAGAAAAAAATTACATTATTGCACAAGCAAATGTACAAACATCTGATGAAGGTGAAATCTTAGATGAACAAGTTATCGCCCGTCATTTAGGTGAAAATATTATGGCTAAAAGAGAAGATGTTGATTTTATCGATATTTCTCCAAAACAAATCGTTTCTGTTGCCACTTCATGTATTCCATTCTTGGAAAACGATGATGCAACTCGTGCTTTAATGGGTGCCAACATGCAACGTCAAGCTGTACCTTTATTAAATCCACATACACCATTTGTTGGGACAGGTATGGAATATCAAGCTGCAAGAGATTCTGGAGCAGCTTTAGTAAGTAAACATAACGGTACTGTAAGTTATGTAGATGCTAAACGTATTGAAATCGTGGATGATGAAGCAGTTGTTCACAAATATCGTTTAACAAAATTTGCTATTTCAAATGCAGGAACTTGTATCAACCATAAACCAATTGTTAAAGTTGGAGAAGAAGTTGTTGTTGGTCAAGTATTAGCTGATGGTCCAGCAATGGAACAAGGTGAATTAGCATTAGGACAAAACGTGTTAGTTGGTTTCATGACATGGAATGGTTATAACTACGAAGATGCCGTTATTATGTCTGAAAGATTAGTAAAAGAAGATGTATATACATCTATTCATATTGATGAATATTCAATTGAATGTCGTGATACAAAATTAGGACCTGAAGAAATTACAAGAGATATCCCTAACGTTGGGGATGAAGCACGTAAAAACTTAAATAGTGATGGTATCATCATGATTGGTGCTGAAGTTAAAGAAGGAGATATCTTAGTTGGTAAAGTTACTCCAAAAGGTCAAGCTGAATTATCAGCAGAAGAAAAATTATTACTTGCAATCTTTGGTGAAAAGTCAAGAGAAGTTAAAGATAATTCATTAAGAGTTCCTCATGGTGGGGCTGGTATCGTTCATGATATTAAAATCTTTGATCGTAAAAATGGTGATGAATTACAACCAGGTGTTAACCGTGTTGTTAAAGTTTATATCGTTCAAAAACGTAAAATCTCTGAAGGAGATAAAATGGCTGGACGTCATGGTAATAAAGGGGTTATTTCAAAAATCTTACCAATCGAAGATATGCCACACTTAGAAGATGGTACACCATTAGATATCATGTTAAATCCATTAGGGGTTCCATCTCGTATGAATATCGGACAAGTATTAGAGTTACATTTAGGTTATGCAGCTAGACAATTAGGTTTATATATTGCTACTCCTGCTTTCGATGGTTTACATCGTGAAGACTTAGAAGCATTAATGAAAGAAGCAGGAATGAATGAAGATGGAAAACAACCTGTTATTTCTGGACGTACGGGTGAATATTTTGATTCTCCTGTATCTGTAGGTATTATGTACTTCGTTAAATTATCACACATGGTTGATGATAAATTGCATGCACGTTCAGTAGGACCTTACTCATTAGTTACTCAACAACCACTTGGAGGTAAAGCTCAAAACGGTGGACAAAGATTTGGGGAAATGGAAGTTTGGGCACTTGAAGCTTATGGTGCTGCTTATACACTTCGTGAAATCTTAACTGTTAAATCTGATGATGTTGTTGGACGTGTTAAAACATATGAAGCTATTGTTAAAGGACAACCAATGCCAGAACCAGGATTACCTGAATCATTTAGAGTATTAAAGAAAGAATTACAAGCATTAGCATTAGATATTCGTTTATTAGATGAAAATGATCAAGAAATTGATGAAAGAAATATCGAAGATGAAGAAAGACGTTTCCCAAGATCAATTGAAAAAGAAGATGTAAACGAAGAAAAAGAAGTTGTTACTGATGCTATGAAATCTGAAGAATTAGTTGAAACTGAAGAAAGTGAATCATTATAAGGAGGGAATAGAAAATGGCAAATACTAATAAATTTTCATCAATCCAAATTGGATTAGCATCTCCTGAAAAAATTCGTGAATGGTCTTATGGTGAAGTAAAAAAACCTGAAACGATTAACTATCGTTCTCAAAAGCCTGAAAAAGATGGTCTATTCTGTGAAAGAATCTTTGGACCATCTAAGGATTGGGAATGTAGTTGTGGAAAATATAAGAAAATTAGATATAAAGGTGTTGTATGTGATCGATGTGGTGTAGAAGTTACTAAATCTGCAGTACGTCGTGAACGTATGGGACATATTGAATTAGCTACACCAGTAGCACATATTTGGTATTTAAAAGGTATTCCATCAAGAATGGGATTAATCTTAGATATGTCACCAAAACAACTAGAAGAAATTATTTATTTTGTTTCTTATGTTGTTATTGATAAAGGAACTACACCTTTAGAATACAAACAAGTATTATCTGAAAGAGATTATCGTAAATGTTATGAACAATTTGGTCATACATTTGAAGCTCAAATTGGGGCTGAAGCGATTCAAACTTTATTAAAACAAGTTGATTTAGATGCAGAATTTGAACTTGTATCTAAAGAATTAAAAGAAGCTCAAGGACAAAAACGTACTAAATTATTGAAGAGATTAGAAGCTATTGAAGCATTTAGATCTTCTGATAATCAACCTGAATGGATGATTCTTGAAGCATTACCAGTTATACCACCTGATTTAAGACCTATGTTACAATTAGATGGTGGACGTTTTGCGACAAGTGATTTAAATGATTTATATAGACGTGTTATTACTCGTAATAATCGTTTGAAAAAATTATTAGAACTTGGAACACCTTCTATTATCGTTCAAAATGAAAAGCGTATGTTACAAGAAGCTGTTGATGCCTTAATTGATAATGGTCGTCGTTCTAAACCAATTACTGGTGCTGGTGGACGTGCGTTAAAATCATTAAGCCATACATTAAAAGGTAAACAAGGACGTTTCCGTCAAAACTTATTAGGTAAACGTGTTGACTATTCAGGACGTTCAGTTATCGCTGTAGGACCAGACTTAAAAATGTATCAATGTGGTATTCCACGTGAAATGGCATTAAGCTTATTTAAACCATTTGTTATCCATGGTTTAGTTGATCAAGAAATTGCTACAAATATTAAAGCAGCTGAAAGATTAATTGATAAAATGGATGATAAAATTTGGCCAATCGTTGAAGAAGTTATCAAAGCACATCCAGTATTATTAAACCGTGCGCCAACTCTTCATAGATTAGGTATCCAAGCATTCGAACCTAAATTAGTAGAAGGACGTGCTATTCGTCTTCACCCATTAGTAACTCCAGCGTTCAATGCCGATTTCGATGGGGACCAAATGGCTGTCCATGTACCATTAGGTGAAGAAGCAATTCAAGAAGCAAGACAATTAATGTTAGGATCAACAAATATCTTAGGTCCTAAAGATGGTAAACCTATCGTTACTCCATCCCAAGACATGGTGTTAGGTAACTACTACTTAACATTAGAAGATGTTGGAGCAATTGGTGAAGGTACTGTCTTTGCTGATAGAAATGAAGTTGATCATGCATATTTTGCTAAAACTGTAAATCTTCATACAAGAGTTGCTATTAAAGCATCTGCATTACACAATGCAACATTTACAGAAGCTCAAAATAACAGTTATTTAATTACTACTGTAGGTAAAATTTTCTTTAATGATATCTTTGATGGACAATTCCCATTTATCAATGAACCAGGTAAAGAAAACTTATCTGGAACACCTGATAGATACTTTGTTCCAATGGGAACTGATATTAAAGCACATATTGCTGCTCAACAACCAGTTAAACCATTAGGTAAAAAAGCATTAGGAAGCATCATTGATGAAGTGTTCAAACAATCTGCATTAACTGATACAAGTTTAATGCTTGATAAGTTAAAAGACCAAGGATTTAAATATTCAACAATTGCTGGTATTACAGTATCTGCTTATGATATCCAAGTGCCACAAGCTAAATTTGAAATCTTTGATAAAGCAGATCAAAAACTTGAACAAATTAAAACTTTCTATAATAAAGGTAAATTAACTGAAGCAGAAAGATACCAAAGCGTAATCAAATTATGGACTGGTGTTAAAGATGAAGTCCAAGAAGTCGTTCGTCAAGAGTTCGAAGCTGATGATCGTAACCCAATCTTCATCATGTCTGATTCAGGTGCCCGTGGATCACTTTCTAACTTCACTCAGTTAGTAGGTATGCGTGGATTGATGTCAAATCCAAAAGGGGAAACAATCGAGTTACCAATCAAGTCTGCCTTCCGTGAAGGTTTAACAGCATCAGAATTCTTTATTTCAACACACGGTGCCCGTAAAGGTTCTACAGATACAGCCTTAAAGACTGCCGATTCAGGTTACTTAACAAGACGTTTAGTAGACGTTGCTCAAGAAGTTATTATTTCTGAAGAAGATTGTGGAACAGATAGAGGATTCGTTGTTACTGAATTATACAATACAGATGACAATACTGTAATTGTTCCATTATATGACCGTTTAGTTGGGCGTTATTCACAAAAAGATGTTTACCATCCAGAAACTAAAGAATTATTAGTTGCTGCAGGTGAAATCTTTACTGAACAAAACGCTAAAGTTGTTTGTGATGCAGGTATTAAAGAAGTTGAAATTCGTTCAGTTCTTGGCTGCGTTGCTAAAGGCGGAGTTTGTAAAAAATGTTATGGTCGTAACTTAGCAACAGGTAATGTTGTTGAATTAGGTGAAGCTGTTGGGGTTATGGCTGCACAATCAATCGGTGAACCAGGTACTCAGTTAACAATGCGTACTTTCCATGATGGTGGGGTTGCCGGTGGTGCCGATATCACTCAAGGGTTACCTCGTATTCAAGAATTATTTGAAGCACGTAATCCAAAAGCTAAATCAATTATTTCTGAAATTGATGGTGAAGTATCAAATATTATTGATAATGCAGGAAGAATGGAAGTTGTTGTTTCTAACGATTTAGAAACAAGAAGTTACTTAACTCCATATGGTGCAAAATTAAGAGTTAATGTTGGTGATGAAGTACGTATTGGTGATAAAATCACTAAAGGTTCTATTGATCCAAAAGAATTATTAAATGTAGCTGATACAGAAGCTGTTGAAAAGTATATTATTAAAGAAGTTCAAAAAGTATATCGTATTCAAGGTATCGAAATTTCTGATAAACATATCGAAATTATCGTAAGACAAATGTTGAAGAAAATTAGAATTGTTGAAGGTGGAGATACTGGAACACTTCCTGGAACACATGTTAATGTAACTCAATTTACTGAATTAAATAGAGAAGCATTAAAAGAAGGAAAACATCCAGCTGTTGGTAGACCAATCTTATTAGGTATTACTAAAGCATCTCTTGAAACTGATTCATTCTTATCTGCAGCATCATTCCAAGAAACTACTAAGATCTTAACTGATGCATCAATTAAAGGTAAGAAAGATATGTTAAAAGGATTAAAAGAAAATGTATTAATTGGTAAATTATTACCAGCTGGTACAGGATTTAGAGGTCCTTTAAAATCACCTGAAACATTAGCAAAAGAAGCTGAAGAAGCAAAAGCAGCTGAACTTGCTAAATATGATTTATTAGATGATAATCATGAAAATCTTGGAGATCAATTATAAAAAAAATAGGCTTAGGCCTATTTTTTTTATATTTTGCTAAAGTGAAAAGTTAAATTCCACTTTAAAAAAATGAAAAATAAAAGTAGAATT